>Ga0129311_1001360_pt1 | contig 17487 bp, 20 predicted proteins | sample Go1ome_FD_94435 | JGI IMG/M metagenome (GOLD analysis project Ga0129311, IMG submission 94435) | Western lowland gorrila individual fecal microbial communities from Wisconsin, USA - Go1022B metagenome | ecosystem: Host-associated > Mammals > Digestive system > Large intestine > Fecal | place... | reverse complement strand
ACAGGTTTGGAAACCCGACGACGGTCAAGGTAGGCACGCAGATGCTTTCCACCAACGTGTACACCACAACCGGGGATCATACGCTGATGCGCGTAGAATACGGCAACGGCGGCAAGGTACATTACACGCGCGACGAATTCCGCCGCGTAACGGGTATCCATTACGACGATGCGACAACTCCGCGCTTTACCTATGGATACGGTGCAAACGGTCAGGTCGCTTATGTGCGGGACAATGAACTCAATCGCACGGTTTGGACGGAATACGACACGAGCGAGCGCCCGATCCGCACACATATTCTGGAAAGCGCTAATTCTTCCTCCATCGGCACGCCGAAGTATGTGAACACGGTGCGCTACGACGCATATGGCAATGTCGATTCCTACAAAGAAACGGTGAACAACAGCGCCAACTTTGAGACGACCTATGCCTATGATGTCGAAAACCGCCCCACGCAGCTTCGCTATGGCGCGGACAATCGCAAGGTGAACTATACCTATGATCCGATTGGTCGTATTGCGACGCGCACGCTGACGGGCACCGCTCCGTATGCGACGACGTACCAGTATGTCGCGCCGGACAATACGGACGGCATTACGACCACGCTGCTGGTCAAGAGCATCACACAACCGGGACACAGCTTCTCGTACACCTACGACAACGTTGGGAACATCACCCGCGAAGTCTATAACGGGAAGAACACCACCTATATATACGATTCCCTGGGGCAGTTGATCCGGTACAATGATGAACGCGCTGGAAAGAGTTGGGTGTTCACCTATGATCGCGGCGGCAATTTGACAAAGGAGCAGCGCTATGCCTATACCGAGGGAACGCTTGGTACGGTTGAATACTATCAGGATTTCCAGTATGGCAACGCAAATTGGAAGGATCAGATGACCCGTCGTGTTCATGGAGGACGTTATAACTACGACATGACATATGACGCGATAGGCAATCTCACATCGTATGCCGGTTGGACGTACACATGGGCACAGGGTCGACGGCTGGTCAAACAGGTTCAGGATTCCAGAACCGTGGAATACACCTATGATGCCTCTGGTCTGCGCGTTAGGAAGAAGTTCAACTCCACAATCAACGACTACACATGGGCGGGTGGAAAGCTCGTTCATTTGAAAGCCGGTTCGCAGGATATGCACTTCTTCTATGACGCCGAAGGTATGCCCGCGATGGTGCTGTTCAATAAGACTCCGTACCGCTATGTGAGAAACATCCAGGGAGATATTATCGCTATCGTTGACACGTCCGGGACAACCGTGGTAGAATACAAATACGACCCGTGGGGCAAAAAGGAGTCTGTCACTGGCACGCTTGCTGTTTCGGTTGGGCGGTACAATCCTTTCAGGTATCGCGGCTATATCTTCGATGAAGAAACCCTGATGTATTATCTGAAGGATCGGTACTACTACCCGGAACTCAGAAGGTTTATCAATTCTGACATGCAGGTAAGCCTCGGAGGAATCGGCATTTCTACAAATCTTTATGCGTACTGTGTTAATAATCCTGTAATACAGTGCGATGATAGTGGGAATAAGCCTGGATTATTGGATTCCATAGTAGCTTCCTTCAAAGGAATTATCTCCGATATCAAAAAAAGTTTAAACATGCTCCCCCCTCGTCAGGCAAACAAATTGGATCCATCAACAAGTTATGCAAACTATAATTGCTATGGATACGCTCTGAAGAGAGAAACCTTAGCCTCTCCTTCTGGATACAGTTTATTTGATCATAGTGTTGAAAAAGTATTCGAAGGAGTTGTCAAGGATGTTGGGAGCGAAAATATTCGCAGGCTTAGCAGTCAGAATGATCCAATATCTGAACATGAGTACCTTGTTGCTTTAAGAGTTGGTACTTTCGATTATCACTTCATGGTAAAACAGGAACCTAATGCCTTGCCCGAATCAAACTACGAATGGAGTCATAAGCTTGGCTCTCTGGAAGTCTCAACGTATACTATGTATGATGATTCGGTTCCTTGGGATTTCGGCTTTTTTTCCAAATATGATTCGGAGATTATCTATTTTGCACTCCAGAAGAATTGGAAATAACTCTTAGAATAAAGCAATACTAACTAAGTTTAGCAGTTAACTATGGAGGCATCATGTCATATATAAGAATATTCTTCATTTGCGTTGCAAATATATTGATATGTATCAATATAGGATTTGCCCAAAACAACGATGCCTATATGATATCTGACTTTATTGAATCAGGTCTTTTCCCTAATCAATATGGATATATGTGTCAAGATTCTTCTTGTTTAGATTACTCTGCTATTGATGAATTTCCTGCCAGCTTTGATAGAATCCAAGCCGCATTTCCCGGCGCAGTAAACAGATACTACGAGCATGCGCCAGAGTTCAGAAAGTATGTGTTTGGCTATATTCCTAGTGAGTCGGCTTCTGTACCGCTTTGCTTTGAAAATGAAAATCTATTCTACTCCTATTGGATAGCCTCCGATGGTATATTTTGCGTTATTTGGGAAGAAGCCTTTATCGGTAAAGGCATTGACTTTGCAGCGGGAAAATCATTTTACTTTAATTTGCCTCCCAAGCAAGTAACTGTTCCACACAATGGGCAAACGGTTTATGAAATGATCGACAATTTAGGTCTTGTTTTCTCTGTAGATAATATTATTCTCCCCAATCAAATACTCCGATTCACTGTGCAATTCAAACGCATCATCTATGGTCTGTTTACACCAGAGGGCCTCACGCTAAAATGCTGCTTAGTCGGACCGGATGAGCAATTCCTATTTGATTTAACTCCTTTGGCAAAACATAATCTCAAACATATTCAAGATTATGTTAACGCTACAGAGAATCTATCTTACTGACTTATTGGACTTTACATTTGCCCATATTTTCAGATTTAATTTCGTGCTAATCCCCTTGATTTCCTCACGAAGTCAAGGGGAATTTTCTGCATTTTCCTCAAGAAAGGAGTTCGGACTCATGGAAAAATCTCAAACCGGAACCGTCACCGGTGGAAGGCTCAACCTGCGCGAAAAGCCCTCCGTCCAGTCAAGACGGCTTATTCTCATTCCGGACGGCACACAGATTGCAGTCTCCGAATATGACGCTCAATGGTACAAGGCGCAATACAAAGCCTACGACGGCTACGTCATGAAGCAATTTGTGCAGCTTCTCCCTGCTCTGCCTAACACATGGTCATACGGCAAGACAACACTGAGCAAGCGTTGTGCCGGTGTGATTGACCAGCTCGAACGTTTTCTAGCCAATGTTGATACAAATGGCAGATGACGTCGGTTGCAGAAATCGAGGTGAACAGGCATGCAAGCGTACACCGTCGCCACTATTCAGCAAGAAATCCGCTCATACAAAAAAATCTGCGCGACACAAAGAAAGCTCGAAGCAAACTTGCTTGCGTCTAAAAACCATCCTTCCTCTCAAAAAAAACAGTTAAAGCGATACAAAGAAAAAAAGCAGATGATCGAAAACTGGCTCTCCCTGCTCAATGACGACGAGCTGTTTGTCATCCAGCGCCACTTGATCGATGAGGTTATTTGGTCTCAGCTGGAGGAAGAATATGCCGCCAGAACCGGCACCTTTCCCAAAGTGCGTCGCACGCTCATGCGTTATCAGAATAAGGCGCTCGAAAAGATTCTTCGGTTTTTGCACGAAGCCTGACGCCGTGTCCCGTGTCACTATATTGTCGCTGTTTTGTCGCTGTTTTGTCACTTTAAAATCATCTTCCCCTATGATAACATGTATATAGCGCAAGGGAAACTGGCCAGTCAAACGAACGCAAATCAACAAAAAAGGAGAAATATACAATGTCCTATAATCGTGACAACGTTGTTTCCTACGCGAAGCAGTACGCCTACAATTATAATCCCAACTACATCGATTATGCCACTTATGAAGGCTCTTCGGATTGCGCGAATTTCGTCTCGCAGTGTCTGTATGCCGGTGGTATTGCGATGACTGATACCTGGTACTATCGTTATCCCGGCTATTCCAGCCCTTCCGTTTCGACCGCCTGGCGCGGCGCACAGTCGCTCCGCCGCTTCGTCCAGTCTCTCGACGTCGTGCTCCTCGATGATCCTACTTCTCTTAAGCGTGGTGACGTTATCTTTACGTTGGATAGCGGCACCAGTGCCAAATCCCTCCGTAACGCCAATCATGCGGTCATTGTATCCCGCGATGTAGGTTCTGACGGCAACATCTACGTCTGCGGTCATGATACGGATAAGAACGATGAAATCCGTAGACGCAGCGGTGAGACCAGCGACTGGAATTCGTTGTTTGTCCACATTAACGATGGCACTTCCAGTGGTGGCGGCGGAACCGGTGGTGAAGACTATGAGTATTTCGACGAGGAAGATCGCCGCACAGCGATGCTTGACTTCGGAACTCGCACGCTGAAATACGTCTCCGGTAGCCTGATGCATGGCACGGATGTCGAAAATGTCCAAACCCGCCTGAGCTATCTCGCTTATGATCCTGGCTCTATTGATGGTTATTTCGGCAAGAATACCGAAACCGCTGTCAAGAACTTTCAGCAGTACGCTGGCCCGTTCCTCGGAGGCCTAACCGTGGACGGAATTGTCGGTGCTGCCACGAAGGAAGCTCTTCGTCATCCCGCCATCGACTAATCTCTAAGCAAAAGCTGCGGCGTTCAATCAACGCCGCAGCTTCTTTATTATTCCATTATTCCGAAATCATGATAGATTCCGAGGGTACAAATCCACGCATGAGCGGCTCGGTCAGCGTTTCTACATATGTCCACTCGCTGCCAAACGTTGCCAGGTATCGAACGTCTTCTCCATCTTTGAGTCGTGCGATTTCCCCTTTTGTCTTCAGCGGATCATCCGTCAGACCGCATGCCTTCGAAACGCTCGCCGGGAGATAGGCTGGTTCCAGCACCTCCAGCTGGCTTCGATCCTGCACGGCCTCCGCGGGAATATATCCAAAGCGGGACTTCTCGCTGCTGATCGCGTATTGAATCAACACCATGTCGTTTTCACAGCCGAAAACCTGAATCCAGTCGTTGGTGCTCACGGAAGCCTTGCCGTTTGCCGCCCGATAGTAGCTCTCGGACGGGCCGCTGTACACGGGGTATTTTTCATCCTTGCAGAAGCTGCCCGTCTTCCCCTCCGGTAGCGCATCCCGCTGCGTGTTTACAGGCAGCGTCGGAGGCTGCGTCAGCCTCTGCCTGGCTTTACCGAGGCTTTTCGGGAAGGAATAGATGCCGAACTCATCCAAATCTGTGTAAATTACGCCGGGAACAATCGTCTTTTTCGCGGTTTCGATCTCCGGCTTATCCGTTTCCTCGTGATAGCCACGATAGCTAAGTCCATCGCCCGTGGGTTTGATTTCCACAACCTCTGCGGTTCGATCCGCTGTTTGGGGATTCGTATAAACATCTGTGAGTATTCTAATCCATTTCATTTTCCATTTCTCTTTTTTCTTTCCCTCGGGAGAAAAACAATACTCCTCGATTCTGTCATCAAAGTGATACGATATCACCAAAGTCTCATCCGGGAAATTCAGATTCACGAGTTGATCCCCCGCGTATAGAGCTTTTTCTCGCTTAACGACAAGTCTCCATTCACCCGAGGCATTCGTGAACAGGCAGAGAATATTTCGCTCCCCTTTGCTCAGAATCGCCGCAATCACATCTCGCGAAGCACCCCATTCTGTATGACCATCTACTTTGGTTACCTCGTAGCTGTCCCACGCTCTGCCCGACAAAATCTCGTTCACACCAGCGGGCAGCCTTTCATCATAGGCCGCCATACTCGCCGCACTGATGCACAGCAGGCACACAAGCAGCATCCATCCAAGCAAAGTTTTCTTCATGTCGAACCCTCCTCAATATGATTTGCTTTCCTTATCCAAAGAACGAATGACCACTACCTTTTCTTCCCAATTGCAACCATTTGTCCAGCAGATTGTTCTGGATGGTTTCGCTTTTGTGGGTATTCGCAATAATTTATTGGATTGCTATAGAAGGGAAAAACATGAATCAGGCTCAGGATCGCCTTCGAATGCAAGGTATCTACCAAACATGTGAATCCCTGCCATTGTCCGATTATATATCCATATTGAGCAGATTGCGTTTGATTTTGCTGCCGAGGACTATGCAGATGAGCGAGATCGGGTAACCGCTGCACAGGAACTGGGTGAACACATATTGAAAAGACGTGCGGCGAAAGATTCGCGTGTGAAACGACTGCAAAAAAGGTTGGCCTACCTTGGTTATGATGCGGGTGAACCTGACGGCGTATTTGGCGCACAGACGGAAGCGGCAGTGCGAGGCTTTCAAAAGATCAGTGGTGCGCAGTTTGGCCTAAAAGTGGATGGGATTGTCGGGGATCAAACCAAAGAAGCATTAACTTATCCACGAAAATGGTTGTTATAAGAGACAGCGGCAGAGAGCGGCTGTTTTTTGATGGGAAAAAGGAGGCGTGCTCTATGAAATATGGTTAATCAAAAAAGGATGAATGTTACAGAAAAAGAAAGGAGAAAAGTTATGAACCATGTTGAATTGTCCGGCTTGATTGCGGAGCCGGTAGTTGCGCACAAAGTAAACGAACAGATCGTTCATGCAGAATTCCAGCTCCAAACCCGGCACAAGAATCGGGCAGGCGAATGGCAGAAAGAGCGGTACACCATCCACTGCTGGAATCGTTTGGCGGATTGGGCAAATGAGAATCTGCATCAGGGCGATCTTGTAGCGGTAGATGGGCGTTTGACGCAGAGAAACAACGTGGCGATTGCAGCACGGGAAATTGTGCTGCTGTCATGAATATGACATTAGAACAGATTGCAGATATTGAACATGTATCCATTCAGAGTGTATCAAGGTCGATTCATGCAGCTAAAAAGAAAATTTTGAAATTTCTTTCCAAACAGGGTGAAAAAGTGCCGTTTTAAGCGTGATAGGTGAAGGGCTTAATTAGGAAGCGCTTTTGTACCTTGACAACAGCATACCGCAACCCAAGTACGAAACCCATGCAGGAGCGATAAAGTGGGCAGCGCGACGATGGCATAGCTGGAGCGATTCATGCGGCTTGAACCCGATTTGGCAAATCGGACGCGACGATGGCATGGGGGATAATGATACTTCTTCACAGCCCCTCGATGACTGGAGGGGAGTTTCTGCTGCACGCGCCAAATGGTGCAGTGGAGCTATGACGCTTTGCCGAAAGCGGCTTGGGCTGCGTTCAAAAGAGAAGCATGATGGGGACAGTTCTTCGAAGTGTGGAGACTGTCCCCTTAACCTTGTGATTATTAAAATATAATTAAATGATTTTTTGCGAAAATAATGTGAACGTGTTATGATGAACGTGAAACAAGGCATTTTCGCATCATCGAAAAGGCAAAGGAGCTGATGCGGGAAAAATCAAAAGGCATTCCCAATGATCTTTGACAAGTGCATAACCGTCATCCCAAGCACGAAACCCATGCAGGAGCGAGAAAGTGGTCAGCGCGACGACGGCATGGGGCGTGGTACTCCCTCACGGATTCTCGATAATGAGAGGAGCGCTTTTGCCGCTCAATCAATGGCGCGGTGGAACGATGCCGCTTTGCCGAAAGCGGCTTGGGATATTCATACGAAGGGAAATGCAACAATTCGTAGCGTGTTCGGCGCAGATGAAGGCGCAACAGTCAGCGTGTTTGTTGGATAAAAGATGTTGAATTAGAAAAAACTTCAGGTAGAGGTGAACGAAATGGATGAGTGGATGGATGAAGCGTTCAGAAGAGCGTGGATGAATTATGCTAATAAAAGTCTGCTGGATATGGGGCTGATTACGGAACAGGAATACCAGAAAATGGCGGTAAAGATTACCAATTCGCCGGATCGTTTGCGCCAGGAATCTCGACCATGATAGAATTGGAATATCAATTCGGGAGGCTATAAAAACATGAATGTGTATGAAGTGAAAAAAGTACTTCAGCATAAACCGATCACTGATATTCCGCTTCGGGTCGTATCCTATTGCCGTGTATCTACCAAGTCTTTGGAGCAGGCAACGTCGATTGAAAATCAGGTCGAGCATTACCGCAAGAAAATCCAGGGTATTCCGGCATGGACATTCGTGGGCGAATACGTTGATAACGGCATTTCGGGTACGTCGGTCAAAGCCAGAGTGCAATTTAATAAAATGATTGAGGATGCCGAAAACGGCATGTTTGACCTGATTGTGACGAAAGCCGTTTCGCGTTTTGCGAGAAATACGTTGGATAGCCTGATGTATTCGAGAAAACTTCTTGAGGTTGGGGTTGGTATCTGGTTTGATACGGATGGCATCCTCAATCTGGACAAGGACGGCGAGCTTCGTCTGTCAATCTTCTCGGCACTGGCGCAGGATGAATCCGCGAAAAAATCGGAAGCCGTTCGCTTTGGACAACAGGAAGCCATCAAACGCGGTACGGTATTTGGGTTTGACAACATGTTCGGTTTTCGAAAAAGAGACGGAAAGCTGGAGATTGACGAAAGCGAAGCCACGGCCATTCGAAAGCTGTTTGAGCTGTATGCCACGGATCAATACAGTATGAAGCAGAATGTCTAAAAGCAACAACGGGACGCCCAACAGTGCGTGGGTGTGCGCCGGAAAGATTGAACATGGCGCAGCATCCTGCCCGTCACGGTACATTTACGAGAACGAAATCAAGACGATTCTGTATGAAACATTTCGGGGAGACAAGTTCGATGCAAATTCCTGCGTTGAGATGTATATGGAGGCGTATGAGGCGATTCTGAGCAGAAACGAGGCGGGAAGGAAAATTGAAGAAATTAAGAAGGAAATGGAGGCATTGACAAAAAATGAGTTACTGGAATATAATGTGCAGGGAGCCAGTTCAAACCGCGACTTTCTGTCCATGAACACTTCGATTTCATCTGAACTTGATGAGAAGAACCTTCAACTTGCGAGATGCCAAAGCGAGCTTGAGAGGCAGAGTAACATGGGCGATCAGGTTCAGCAAGATTCGCGATTCACTCGAACGGCTGGCAGAGTTGAACAGCCCTGCAATGATTACGGAGGATTTCGTCAAATACTGTATCGACAGAATCAATATCCGAGCAGAAGACGATGTGATGAAGCTGACAATCAGCCTCGTGATTGGAAAAACTGCGGAAAAGCGGCTTAACACAGAAAAAGAGCCATCCCCGCAAATTAGGGATGGCTCTGGACATACGGGGTTTGAACGAAGCGCTTACTGCTGTCCGCTCATGGCGCGTTCCGCCTGCTCGATGAGGCGCTTGGTCATATAGCCGCCGATATAGCCCGCCTGACGGGAAGGCAGATCGCCGTTATAGCCCTGCTTGAGGTTGATGCCCAGTTCGCTGGCGATTTCATACTTCATCTGATTCAGTGCGCCCTTGGCTTCCGGCACGACCGTGCGGTTGCCGCGGGAATTGCTCTGCTGATTCTGCTGAGCGCCGGCGTTCTGCTGCTGATTGGGGTTATTCTGATTCTGATACATAAGATGAAAACTCCTTTCACATCATGAGAGGGCGTGCGCCGCCGGAAACGGGGCGCACAGCCGGGGAGAGGGAGATCAGCCGTTCTGACCAGCCATCTGCTGCTCAGCGTGTTCGATCAGCCTTTTCACCATGTAGCCGCCGACATAGCCTGCTTCACGGGAGGTCAGATCGCCGTTATAGCCCTGCTTGAGGTTGACACCCAGCTCGCGGGCGATTTCGTATTTCATATTGTTCAGCGCGTCCTTTGCCTGCGGCACGTTGATCTGGTTGCCGTTTGAGTTGTTCGCCATCTTTTTTCACCTCCGATCGGTTCAAACCTATTGTGACGCAGGGTGCATCGCGATATTCTGACAATAAACGTCTGTCCTGCCATGGAAAAGACAGAAAATCCCCTTTTTTTGACAAAAGGGTTGACAGACTGAAGCTGTTGTGGTAAAATCTTTTTTGCAAGTGAGCGATGCGGTAGTAGCTCAGTGGTAGAGTGCCACCTTGCCAAGGTGGATGTCGCGAGTCCGAATCTCGTCTACCGCTCCATGTCAACACTCGTCTGAAAAGGCGAGTGTTTTTCTTTTATAGAAATAGCGCGAAGATTGATTCTACGGGCAGAGCTTTTAAAGTGCTGCAGACTGCGTCGGAAGCGAGTGTGGGCTCGCCCATTTTGGAGCATGAAAGATCGCAGAGAAATCGCCCGCGTGAGCAAAAGTCTCATGTTCTGCGAACTATGGCGGAAGTGGGAGTGGGCTCAGCACGACATTTAACGTATGGAAGATCGCAAGAAAATCGCCTGCGTGAGCAAAAGTCTCATGTTTTGCGAACTATGGCGGAAGCGAGTGCGGGCTCAGCTCATTTTGTGGCGTGGAAGATCGCAAGAAAATCGCCCGCGTGAGCAAAAGTCTCATGTTTTGCGAACTATGGCGGAAGTGGGAGTGGGCTCAGCCCACTCAGCCCACTTAGCCCACTTTTTTAAAAATAGGGAAGAAAAATTCTCCCTCATTCGTCAAATAGACAGGAATTGGAAAAAGCGCATCATAGCGCGGAAAGAGGGTTGAATCAGGATGAAGAAAAAGGTTTTGGCATGGCTGCTTGCGGCAATGATGATGCTCGGCGCGACGGCGCTGGCGGATGGCGGGGTTTGGCATAACAGCCGCAGCTTCGGCTCCATTCAGTTTGCCAACTATACCAGCTGGAGCGACGGCTATCAGAGCGTGGATGGATTCGGCGGCGTAACGGCAGCCGATCCGTATAACCTGACGGTCATCAGCAAGAGCGCGAGCATTTGGAGCGAACCCAGCACGGGCAGCAAAAAGCTCGCCTCGGTCAGCTATGGCGATTCCCTGCTGGGCGTGTCCAGCGACGGCGGATATAACGTGACGATGGATCACAATTTCTATCAGGTCGAATATAAGGGCAAGAAGGGCTGGGTCAGCTCGACGTATGTGGTGCGCAATACGCTGGAAATCGTGTTGATGGAGAGCAATGTTCCGGCATATATTGCGCCGGATGTGCGCAGCAAAAAGGTCGGTTCGCTCAGCAAAATGACGCGCTACCGCGTCATCGGGTTCTACGATGATTTCTATATCGTGTCCTTCCGCGGTGCGGCCTGCGCCTATATCCCCAAAGATGTCGCCCATTATGACACGACGTTTATGGCGATGTATCGGCAGACGACCACGCACAAAGGCAGTATCGAATATGATACCAAGCTCAGAACGGGTCCGGATGACAGCTATCCCGAAATCAAGACGATGAACGCAGGCACGACGGTTGAATGGATCGATGTCATTGACGGCTGGTGCATGATTCATTATTCGGGCAAGGGCGCGGACGGCGATATCTTTGCGTTCGTTAATTCGGATGCCGTATCGCAGAGCGGCGGAAATAATATCGAAGGCTGATTTCAATTGTACAAAGGAGAAAGCATCATGGAATTTTCGATTTGCAGGGTCAATCAGAGCGACTTGGATGAGCTGACGGCGGTGGAAGCCGTCTGCTTCCCCAAGGAGGAAGCGGCGACGCGGGAAGCCTTTGCCGCCAGACTGGATGCCTTTGGAAACTGGTTTTTTGCCGCAAAGGACGAAAACGGGAAAATCATCGGCATGATCGACGGCATGGCGACAAACGAGGAGAGCATCGACGACGCGATGTTTGAGGATGCGTCGCTGCACAGGGAAGACGGCGAGGTGCAGACGGTTTTCGGGCTGGATGTGCTTCCCGCGTGGCGAAAAAGGGGCGTTGCGGGTGCGCTGATGCAAGCCTTTACGGATGCGGCAAGGCAGGCGGGACGCCGCAAGGTGACGCTGACCTGTAAGGCGCATCTGATCGGCATGTACGGGCATTTCGGATTTACGCTCATCGGCAAGGCACGCAGTGTTCACGGCGGCGCGGAGTGGTTTGATATGGATCTGCGGCTGGATGGGGCAAAATAAGCCGTTTTTTACCCCTGAAAGCTGTGAAAAACCGAACATTTTTTAAAATTTAACGTTTTTCTATCGGAAATTTGTTGCTTTCCTTGCGCCTTTTTGCTACAATACGGACGCAGCAACATTTGAAAATGTCTTTGCGACAGCAGAAAGGGGAACTACCATGGCTAAGCAGCTTGAAATGATGTATGAAGGCAAGGCGAAGCAGGTTTTCGCGACGGATGATCCGACCCTTGCGGTGATCCACTATAAGGATGATGCCACCGCGTTCAACGGACTGAAGAAGGGTACGATTGTCGGCAAAGGCGTTGTCAATAATCTGGTCAGCAATCACCTGTTCAAGATGCTGGAAAAGCATGGCATCGAAACGCACCTCGTCGAGCAGCTCAATGATCGCGACAGCGTCGTGCGCCGTGTTTCCATCGTGCCCATCGAGGTTATCGTGCGCAACATTGCGGCGGGCAGCCTCTCCAAGCGTCTGGGTCTGCCGGAAGGCACGCATCTGAACTGCACGGTTCTGGAGTATTGTTACAAGAACGACGATCTCGGCGATCCGATGATCAACGATTATCATATCGCGGCGATGGGGCTGGCGACGAAGGAAGAGATGGAGCAGATTTCTTCCATGGCGCTCAAGATCAACGAACTGCTGACCGACTACCTCAAGGATCTGGGCATCGAGCTGATCGACTTCAAGCTCGAGTTCGGTCGTTTCGACGGGCGCATCGTGCTTGCCGACGAGATTTCCCCGGATACCTGCCGCTTCTGGGACAGCAAGACCGGCGAAAAGCTGGATAAGGATCGTTTCCGTCGCGATCTGGGCAACGTGGAAGACGCGTATCAGGAGATCCTGCGCCGTTTGATGGGAGGACACGAAGAATGATCGATCGCTACACGCGCCCCGACATGGCGGCACTGTGGACGAAGCAGAAGAAGTTTGAAACCTGGCTCGAAGTTGAGCTGAACGCGACCGACGCGTGGGTTCAGCTGGGCAAAGTTCCCGCGGAAGCGGCGAAAGCGATGCGCGAGAACGCAAAGTTCACCGTTGAGCGCATTGAAGAGATTGAGCAGTCTACCCGCCACGATGTTGTGGCGTTCACGCGCTGCGTCGCCGAAAGCCTCGGCGAAGAATCCAAGTATCTGCATTTTGGCTTGACCAGCACGGACGTGGTGGATACCGCGCTCTCCAGCGTCGTTTCTCAGGCGCTGGATATCATCGAGGCAGACATGCACAAGCTCATCGATGTGCTGGCTTCTCAGGCGGTCAAGTACAAGATGACCCCGTGCATGGGACGCACCCACGGCGTCCATGCCGAGCCGACGACGCTGGGACTCAAGTTCGCGCTCTGGTATGCCGAGATGCAGCGCAATCTCGAGCGCATGGAGCATGCGCACAAGACCACCCGTGTCGGCAAGATCTCCGGCGCGGTCGGCACATATGCCAACGTCGATCCGTTCGTTGAAAAGTATGTCTGCGAGAAGATGGGGCTGACGCCGTCGCCCATCAGCACGCAGGTGCTTCAGCGCGACCGCTATGCCGAGCTGATGAGCGTCATCGCCATCACCGGTTCCAGCCTTGAAAAGTTTGCGACGGAGGTTCGCGGCTTGCAGAAGACCGAGCTGCGCGAGGTCGAAGAGCCGTTCCGTGCGGGGCAGAAGGGCTCTTCCGCGATGCCGCACAAGCGCAACCCCATCAACTGCGAAAAGGTCTGCGGTCTGTCCCGCGTGCTGCGCGGCTATGCGCTGGCGGCGATGGAAGATGTGGCGCTCTGGCATGAGCGCGATATCAGCCATTCTTCCGTGGAGCGCATCATCCTGCCGGACGCGACCGAGCTGCTGGATTACATGCTCACGCTGATGACCCGCATTCTGGGCGACCTGTTCGTCTATCCGGAGAATATGCTCCGCTCGATGAGCATGTCCTACGGTCTGCCGAACTCCCAGCATGTGCTGCTGACGCTCATCGACAAGGGCATGCTGCGTGAAACGGCTTATGACTGCGTGCAGCGCTGCGCGATGCGTGCATGGCAGGAGCAGAAGCCTTTCCGCGATATGCTCGAGCAGGATGAAACGGTGACCAGCCATCTGAACAAGGAAGAGCTGGACGAATGCTTCAATCTGGCTTATCATTATAAGCATGTGGATGAAGTGTTTAAGCGCCTCGGATTGGAGAAATAAGACTTTTTCAGCACATGAAAAATGGCGTGAAATTGCTCGCGTGAGCAGGGCTTCCGTGTTTTTTGCGAACTGCGGCGGAGGCTGAGGCGGTCTTGACACGCTTTTTCGCCAATGGAATCAATAGAATCGTCCAAGAAACATTCCCGTTTCTTGGACGATTCTTCTGTTTTTTGCAAAAAAAGAGGGGCAGGGTTGTATCGTTCGGGTTTTTATTCTATAATAATAGACAGCATTTATGTTATGTAAATCTTTTTGCTGCCTTTGCTGCCGATGCTTTGTCGAAGGATTTACATCATTTTCTCGACGATGCGGTCGGCAGGGTGCCGATTTGCGTTTCGCGAGAAGGAACGAGCCTTGAAGCTGGAGGAGTCATGTATAAATTGCTGCTGGTCTCCGATAAAGAGGAGATCCGGGCGCTGTATCGGGGGTATTCCGAATGGGAGAACCTCGGATTTGAGCAGCCGACGATTGCGGAAAACGCGCAGAAGGGCATTGAATTGCTGGGACGCAACCGCTTTGACGCGATATCCTGCCTGTTGAGTGTCAACGAGGGAAAGAAGTTTTTTGCTTACCTGTCCAAACGCCCGGAAATGCTGGGCATGGAAACGGCGCGTGACGAGGAACGCCTCCGCAAAGAGATCAGCGCGGCGCGGCGCACGCTCTCCGCACGGGATGCCAGCCGCCAGAATAAAATGGTCGATGATTATACCCGCGCTTTGCAGGGTGAATTCCTCTGCGATTTGCTTCGCGGAGCGGCTTATGACAAGGCGAAAATCGATGAGCGCATGCAGGCGCTGAAGACGACGCCGCTGGATGCGCATAGACCGGTGGCAACGTCTTCCTTCCGCCTGCCGCAGGGCGACTACTTCCTTTCGGAGGTCTGGCGCTATGGACGCGACCGCCTGGAAAACGCGCTCAAGAATATCTTTGAAAACGGCAATGAGAACATGACGTTTGTTTTGCTGATTATCAATCCGCATCATATGCGCCTGATTGCCTTGCCGCGTGAGGATATGACCAAGGACGAGGTTTATGAGCAGATGGTCGCGCATATGGCGCGGTGTCAGGCGAGCCTCGAACAGTATTTTGAATTGACGCTGACCATCAAGCGCATCGTGCTTTATGATGATCTGTACGCGCTCAGCCGCGAGAATGCGCTGAGAACGGCACACTGAATGCTTCGGCTGCTCTCTTACGAGGGCAGCCGCTTTTCTTTCACTGAAAGAATCTTCTTCTTTGCTTCGCAGCGGCTTGAAAGGGTTCGATCCCCATTTATCGCGAAGCGATAAATGTAGCGGAAGGTCAAGGGAACTCAGTTCCCTTGCGGGAGTTTGAGGGCGGCGCCCTCAACGTCTCTCCCCCCGTTCTTCTCCTGCACTTTCCCGCATACCCTTCCTTGCGGCGCGAAGCGCGTGGGAGGGGAATGGCATGCGGAAAAAGAGCTGGACGCTGGCTTTGGGGCTTCCGGAGGATACAACGGGGGATTGCGCACGCGTGACGCTCAGCGGACAGAGCGCCGCGCTCGTCGAGGGACAGCATGGCGTGGTCGAACTGTCCGCATGCACGGTTCGACTCAGAACGGGGCGCGGTGTGCTGACAATCCTGGGCGAAGAACTGACACTCAAAGAGCTTTCCATGGATGCCGCACTCATCACGGGAAAACGCGTGATGACGGCAACCTACGCCCTGCGAGGGGAGGGCGGAATGCCGTGAACCTGACGCTGGATGTGTTTGGACTGAATCTGGAACGACTGCTGCGCTCGGCAGGGGAACAGGGGCTTTCCCTGCGCCATGTCCGGCGGATGGACGGACGGTGCATCCGCGTTGTCCTGCCCTTTTGGAAGCGGAAAGAATTTGCCGCGCTCTGCGAACAATATGGCTGGCAGGTGCGCGAAGTGCGGGCAGGCATGGGGATCAAGACCCTGCGCTTTTTGGGGCGGCGATGGATGCTGGGCGTGTCCGTGGCGCTTTGCGTGGCAGGGGTCTGGCTGTCTTCGGAAATGATCTGGAAGATTGAAATCGAGCATGCGGACGAGAACGTTGCGGAGGTGCGCCGATGCCTGAAGGCGGAAGGCGTGCACATCGGGCAGTTCAAGCGATGCGTTTCAACCGATGAATTAAAAGAGGCGTTGGCGCTTGCCGTGCCGGGGTTGGCGCATGCCGCGGCGCGGTTTGAGGGGAGCATTCTGGTCGTCGATTGCCATGGCGCGAGGATCGGAGAGCATGCCGGCACAGAGGGTACGGAAAACGATATCGTCGCGGCGCAGTCCGGTATCGTTGTGCGCATCAGCGCGGAGAGCGGTACGCCGCAGGTTGTGCCGGGTCAGGCTGTTCGGAAAGGGCAGGTGCTGATTCGGGGACGGGAAAGGATGAGCGGCGGCGGGATGCGCTCATGCAGGGCGCAGGGAGAGATTGTCGCACGGCTGTTTGCGCGGGGCGATGTGCGCGTGAGCCTGAACGAAGTGGAAACGGTTGAAACCGGCGAGGTCCGCAGGCGCGTGACGATGGAAAGCCCGTGGCATCGCCGAATCGTTGCGGATGCGCAGGATTTTGACAGTCAGGATGTGAGCGTCGAGCGGCAGCCGGTCGTCGGGCTGTATCTGCCGGTATGGCGGCGCGTGGAAACGCTGGCGCGAACTGTGCATAAGCAGGAAAAGCGTTCCCTTGCCGATGCATGCAGTCAGGCGCAGGGCGCGGCAGAGCGGATTGCAAAATTAAACTGCCCGGCAGGGGTCGAAATCCTTGACAAATGGGTAGATTATAGTATGATAGATGATGAGTTCGTGTATGCGACCGTTGTGCTTGCCTTTGAAAAAGGCATCGGCACACGCGGCATGCCCAACGCTCAGATTGAGCCTTGAAAAAGGCACGGGAGGATCTGCTTTTGGCGGAAGAACGAAAAAATGCCTCGAAATCCGGGGCATTGCAAACCTTGTTCGGCACAGGGGATGAAAACATTCGCCTGCTTGAAAAACTGATGGGCGTACACGTCGCGCTGCGCGGCGGCGATATCGTCGTGGAGGGCGAAAGCGAGGAGGCAGTGGACGGCGCGGACGATATTCTGCGCCATCTGGGCGCGTTGGCGGAAAAGGGCGAACGCGTGGATACCGCAGTCGTTCAGTATGCGGTCAGCCTGCTGGAGAAGGGCGAACTGGATCAGCTCGATAACCTGTATCAGGATGTCGTGGCGACGACGTTCCGCGGGCGCCCCATTCGCTGCAAGACGCTCGGTCAGCGCGACTATGTCCGCGCCATTAAAAAGCACACGCTGACATTCGGCATCGGACCGGCGGGCACGGGCAAAACCTATCTGGCAATGGCAATGGCGGTTGCGGCGCTCAAGGCGAAGGAAGTCGAGCGCATCGTGCTGACGCGTCCGGCGGTTGAGGCAGGCGAGAAGCTGGGCTTT
>Ga0129311_1001359_pt1 | contig 17488 bp, 13 predicted proteins | sample Go1ome_FD_94435 | JGI IMG/M metagenome (GOLD analysis project Ga0129311, IMG submission 94435) | Western lowland gorrila individual fecal microbial communities from Wisconsin, USA - Go1022B metagenome | ecosystem: Host-associated > Mammals > Digestive system > Large intestine > Fecal | place... | reverse complement strand
TCTTCCTTGTTCCCGGGATTTCAGCGATGAATACGGGAGAGTATGCGGAAGCAGAGGCGACGTATGCATTCCTGGCCTTGCCTGCGATCTTTTTAGAACTGCCTTTGACTACCCCGTATATCGAAATCCTCGGGTGCATAGCATTTTTGAAATTCAGTTTCCCGGTAAGATACAACTCAAGTACTCCTTCGTTCTCGTTTTCAGGTATGACTACGGCTTCCGCCTTTACGAAAGGATCTGAAGACTTGATCATAATGGTGACAGGGGCGCTGAATCCGGGATTCCTGATTATTCTGACCGGGAGAGACACCTTTCCTGAACGCGGGATTCTAAACGGTTCTTTCCTGATACCGGCTTCGACCTTGAACGGCTGTTCGTTGACCACTTCCATCCGGAAATCATCCATCGGCATCAGATGTATGTAATAGAATGCCTGCATCATCGATTCCGCCGGTACGGCGTCGCGGGTTACTGCAGGTCCTCCTGCCGCGGACGCGGTGCCGGTCACTTTCGGGCTGAAGGTCCCGTGCTGCGTTCCTTCGGGGACAGTGACGGAAACCAGGGTCTTCTTTCTTCCGGCTTCAATTCTGGCTCCGCTTGTCTTGAATCCGTCTGGAAGTCCTTTAATGTCTATGTCAACGGCACCGTGAAAATTCTGCTTGGGGGTCATCAGCACGTTGAAAACGGCAGTGCCGCCTTCAGGGATGCTGACTGTCGCAGGCTCTATGTGCAGGGAGAAATCGGGCTGCGAGGCCGAAATGCTGAAACGGTAGGCGTATCCGGCGCCGCTTTTGGCCTGTGATTCTACAAGCCGTACGTAGTATGTTCCCGGAGACGGGCTGAAACTGAGCCGGGGATCGGCGAAATGAGTCTTCAGGTAATCGTCCGGGTCCTCTACGTCGTCCACATCACGTATGACTTTCATATCTCTGTCATAGACGGTCATCCGTACGTCAGCGGGGGAATCGAGGTGTCTTGCCGTTACGTTGAGGCTCAGGGCCGTTTTCTCATCAGTCTTGAAACAGTACCAGTGCTGCTCCATAGGCGAACTGAAATGATTTTCGCAGACCTGTCCGGGCTTGATCAGGACGGACTTTTCCTTTGAAAAGTTGTTTTCAGCCGGGATTTCTTCCAGCGGTGAGACTTCGAACGGCAGTCTGTTGGACTGCAGCCCGTCGCGGCTCACTCCTCCAAGCATAATCAGGCCTTCTTTTCCGGCCTTGAATTTCAGTGTGGAGGCTTTCAGGTTGTAACCTTCCAGACGGACGTTCACTTTCTTGCCCGGCCTTGCACCGAGAGGCGAAATACCTGTTACGAAAGGCAGTTCCCCTACATCCACCCTGTACACGAAGTCCCCGCGTCCGCGGTAGAGAGCGTCCGCAATCTCGATCTCGTAATTTCCGGTCTGCGGCACCTCATAAAATATGACAGGGTCCACGTGGAAGGTGTAGTCGTCGTTATATGCGCATTCCACGCCGTCCGGTCCGAACAACCGCAAGGTCGGCTGGAACCATCCTGGGACTGCGTCTGCCATATACGGGACGAATATGCGTCCCTTGACTTGAATGACAAGCTGCTGACCTTTCCTGGCGCAGAAACGGAACCTGTCGGTGTCGCTGCGCATAATCTGCCCGTTGAAAGTGACAGAGAGGGTGCCTGACTCCGCGGAAAGTCCGGCTGCGGGGTCTTCGTATATATCCTTCAGCTGGCCTATCTCGAAGTAAAGCCTGTTTGAAATTCCTTCGGGCAGTACGAGGCGCAGATCCCTGATTCCGGGTTCGGCGTCAGGTGAAACGTCGATGCGGAAGCGGACCTGGTCGGCAAGTTGCAGATTGTCTTCTTCCCCTATGTTTTTCTTGCTTTTTTTCTGCTTCTGCAGTTTAGGCGACGGGAGCAGTTCCCCGGATACGCCCTCTCCGCTGACAATGATGCCTGTAGCCCTTGAGATGTTCTGTCCGCCGATTGTAACTTCGACGGAAGTTCCTTTCTGCGCACCTGCCGGGTAGATGAATCCGATGTTGCCTTTCTGGGCGTATGATGCAAGTGCCGTCGCCGACAGCAATGCAAGTATTGATATTCTTTTAAGCATCATTTCATTATTTCTGTAAGCATACCGTTGCTTTGTCCCTCGACTCCGTACGAGGGCAGGATGGGAATCTCTCCGAGAACGGGGTGTTCCACAGTGCCGTGCGGGTCTATGCCCATAAGTGAATAGACGCTGGCCCACAGGTCCGCAGGATAGATTTTTCTCTCAATTACATTTTCTCCGCGTGCATCGGTGGCGCCGACGACACATCCTCCCTTGAATCCGCCTCCGGCAACTATGTACGAGAATGCGGCACCGTAATGTCCGCGTCCGCCGTTCCAGGGCGGAGCGAAACTGATGAGCGGAGTCCTCCCGAATTCGCCCCCGACCACTACTATGGTGCTTTCAAGCAGTCCTTTGGATTCGAGGTCCAGAATCAGCGAACTGACTCCGGCATCCAGTTCGTCAAGCCTCTCGTCCATACGGGCGAAATGCTCCTTGTGCGTGTCCCAGCCGCGGAACCGGACCATAACGGCAAGCACTCCCTGCTGGACGAGTCTTCTGGCTGCAAGGCACGACTGTCCGAACTGGTTCATTCCGTAAGCCTTGCGCAGGGAGTCCGCTTCAGTGCCGAGGTCGAAACAGTTGCGGGCGTCTCCAAGCATAAGGTCGAACCCCTGCTTGCGGAAGAAGGCTGCTTTCCGTACCTGATCGGTCTGCTGAACAGGACGGCCTATGGCGGAAAGCCTTTCCAGGAGGGATCTGCGCGATCTGAGCAGGTCGTCAGGAATGTTGTGGTCCACAATTCCGCTGACATCGAAGAATTCGGAGTCTGGTCTGCCGCCGGTATCATACGGCTTGTACACTGAAGCGAGAAATCCGGCTTCATTGAACCTGGTGGAAGCCTCCACAATGCAGAAATACGGGAATAGGTGATTATCGTATATGTCTTTTTTCTTGTATGAAATCATCGCCCCGAAAGACGGGTACACGATGTCTTTCCCGGTCATATCACCGGTCAGCATCCGGTAGTGCCCTGTCTCGTGGGCGTTGGTTCCGTCAGTCATACCGCGGAGTATCGAGTAACGGTCGGCGATGGCGGCCAGATGCACGAGCCGTTCGCCGATAAAGACTCCGGGCAGACAGGTTTCAATAGGATTCTGGTATTTGCCGGTGTAGTTCTTGCCGGCCTGCGGTTTCGGGTCGAACGTGTCGGTCTGGGAAGAACCTCCGTCCAGATAAATATATATGACGGACTTTGCCGTCTGGGAAAAGGCTGCCGGTGCTCCGGCAAGGAGAAGGAGCAGCAGAGCCGTCGCCGATAATGTTCGTTTCATAAGGCAATCAGTTGAGGAAGAGGAATTCGTCAGTGTTCAGCAGAGCCCATACCAGTGACTCGGCCGCATCGCGTATGGTTGCTCCAGATGTTTTTTCTACGGAGAACCATTGGCTTACGGTGCGCTTCTCCGCTTCTGAAGCGGGGCGTGACAGGACTCTGAGATAAACGGATTCTGTGATTTTATGTATGTCGCCGCTCTCGGATATCCTGTCAATGTACGGGCTGGCCTTGAGCTTGGCCTGGATGTCCGTGGAGTTGAGAAGGTAGAGTATCTGTTTGGCGTTGACTGAATTGTCTCTCCCGCTCTCGAGTGCCACATCTCTTGACGGTTTCCCGAAGATGTCCAGCTGGGGAGTGGTTATGGTTCCGTCGCACACATCGATGGCGCGGGTCCCTTCCGGGAAATTGGTGAAAGGTTCCGGAGCCCTGCTGGAATATTTGTCAGATGTTTCGGTGATGTCGCAGATACCGTCGCAGATCTGCTCGGCGGTGAGACGGCTCTGGATATAGTGTGAGAACAGTTCATCTCCGCAGTTCCCGTCCACGTCGGTGAGGCTGCTCCGCGAGAAAGCGTCGCTGAGCAGAATTTCACGTGCAAGGGCTCTTATGTCGTATCCGGATTCTATGAACCTGCCGGTCAGATAGTCAAGCAGCACGGGGTTTGAGTTGACCGCGGAACCGTCCAGATCGTCGGCCGGGTGGGCTATACCTCTTCCCATCAGCCAGTACCACAGGCGGTTTGCGAAAGCTGATGCGAACTCGCGGCTGCCGGTAAGCCAGTTTGCGAACGGGATGCGGTAATCACTTCCGGCCTCCAGGACAATTCCGGATGTGCCGAGTGTGACGGGGGCGTCCGGAGGCAGTACATCGGCATCAAGGCAGAGGATTTCTTCTTTCCACTCTTTCGTGCTTTTGAATTTCACCTGAGAAAAGAAACAGTTCCATTCTTCGGGGGCGTCCCGCCTGCCCAGAAACAGCAGGGCGGCGTCGCTCGCAAATTTATGTGGGGTGCGGTCAGATCCTGCCCGGAAAAAATTGGTCTGTGGAACTCTGAAGTTGCTGCCGGTACCGGTCAGAAGGCTGAATGCAAATTCATTGTATGGAGTCCCTGCACGAAACTCGTCGAAAAGCCATTTGTTGAGCGCCTGGACTGCGTTAGGCCACATACAGCTCGGGAATTCGGACTTGATGCGAAGCAGGTCGCCCCATTTCAGCACCATCTTGCGTGAAAATCCGTCGCTTGCAAGCAGACTGTCCACGAGTCTTTCCCTGTCCTGGTTTTCAAGGAATGTGAGAACTTGTGTCCCGCTTGGAAGTTTGTCGGTGAGTACGAGGTAGTACCGGCGGACAAGCGTTGCCGGGTCGGCTGTCTGTGACGGGGTGATGCCTTTCCGGCTGAGTTCGGCATTGATTATCGTATCAATGCCCACGGAGGCGGCCCCGGCAGCAGAGGCGGAAGCGGAGATGCATAGCAGCAACGCCGCGAACACAGGCATAAATGGCAGGTGTTTCATAGTTGTAGGCTTGAATAAGTTCCAGTGCTTTGACACCCTCGCGCAGCGCGGGTTTAAGCAAAGATAGCACAATCTTCGAATAATAGAACCTGCGTTTTTGCGCCGCCTGCAACTTACGTTGTCTTGCGGTAGCTCAGGATTGCCCAGGTAGTGGTAAGAGTTCCGATGCCTGCGAGGGCGAGCAGGTCGTGCAGGAGGTCGGCGATGCCGCTGCCTTTCAGGAAGATACCACGCATCGCGTCGGCGAAGTACCGCAGGGGGTTCGCGTAGGTGATGGTCTGCGCCCATTCCGGCATGGAGGATATGGGTGTGAAGATTCCGCTCATCAGCATGAAGATCATACTGAAGAACCATATCACGAACATGGCCTGCTGCACGTTGTCGCTGTAGTTGGAAATCAGCAGGCCGAACGAGGCCATAATCACTATGTGTGCGAAGGTGAAGATGCAGATGTCCAGCAGGCTCCCTTTGCAGCTGTAGCCGAACACCAGCCACGTGAGCAGCAGGCAGGAGAACATCAGGAAGTACGCTATCACTATATAGGGCACCATCTTGCAGATAATGAAGGTGGTCTTGCGCACCGGGGTCACGTTGATCTGTTCGATTGTCCCTTTCTCCTTTTCGGACACGATGTTAAGCGCCGGCATGAATCCGCACATCATGGTGATTGCGATTACTATCAGCGCCGGAATCATGAACATCTTGTAGTCCATGAAGGGGTTGTAGCGGTAGCTCTCGATGGTCTCTATGCTGCCGGATGCCCTTGCCGCCGCGGAGTCAGAGCTCAAGTCTCCTCCGGCTCCGGGAAGCCCCGTACCGCCGCCTGAGGCCGCCACGAATCCGCTGACACATGCTCTCAGGTACTGGGCGCCGATGCTGCCGCGCGTGCCGTTTACGGTGTTGACCTTGATTCCAACGGGTATGCCGTCAACGCCCGCCGTACCGAGGTCCACCATGTCCCCGAAACCGCGGTCGATGGTCAGAATGGCGTCGGTCCGGCCCTTGTCCATCAGTTTCTGCGCTGCGTCGGGCGAGTCGCAGATGTCAACTATGCGGAACCATCCCGAAGAACTGCATTTTTCTATGAGCAGTCCGGACTGAGTGCTCCTGTCTGAATCCACGATGACGAGGTCCACGTTCTTGATTTCCATATTCGCGGTGAAAGGGAAGACCAGGACGATGATCAGGGGGAACATCATTGTCATCCTCGGCATCCCGGGATCCCGGAGGAACTGCTTGAACTCTTTTTTAATGAGATATTTCCACATAACTACGATATTCTGGTTTTGAACTTGGAGGTGCTTAGCGCGAGCAGACCTGCCGTCATCAGCGTGAGAATGAGCGCTTCAAGGGCTATGTCGCCGAAGCCCGCGCCCTGGATCATTATCTTGCGCACCATTATTATATACCATTTCGCAGGGATGATGTCGGAAACGGCCTGCAGTATCACCGGCATACTCTCGCAGGGGAAAATCAGGCCTGAAAGTATCATCGTCGGCATCGTAAGGCCCATACCGCAGATCAGCATCGCGGTCTGCTGGCTGGAGGAAATTATCGAAACCAGCAGTCCGAGTCCCAGCGAGGCGCCCACGAATATGAACGAGACGAGCGAGAGCAGGGCCAGGCTGCCTCTGACCGGAACGCCCATCACGTAGTGCGAGAGCAGGAGTATGGTCGCGTAGTTCACGAGCGACAGCAGCAGGTAGGGGACCAGTTTGCTGAGCACGATCCAGAACGGCTTGACCGGGGAGACGAGCACTAATTCCAGCGTTCCGAGCTCTTTCTCGCGGACTATGGAGACCGCGGTCATCATTGAGCATATCAGCATCAGAATCAGTCCCATGACTCCCGGGACGAAGTTGTAGGAGGAGTTCATCGCCTGATTGTACATCAGGCTGGTCGGGATTCCGTCGCTGTCAGTCCCGGCGAGCACGCCCTTGATATAGGCTGTAACGGTCTGGGCGCTGTTCGGATCGGAACCGTCGGCGACAATCCGGACAGCGGCCTTGCCGCTCCGGCCCCGCTGCTCGTCGAACTTGTCCTCGAAGCAGATGGCTGCGGCGGCCTTGCCTTTGCGCAGGCGCGCGTCGATTTCGGCGGGGGAGTTCAGGAATTCCCCTATTTCAAGGTATTCGTTGGACTCCATACGGTGCACGATCTGCGCCACCTGCGGGTCCGTGGGGTCGCCGACAACATCGACGACGGCGTTGTGCACTTCGGTACTCAGTGCGAATCCGAAGAGTATTATCTGGATTATGGGCATTACAAGGACTATGAGCACTGTTCTCTTGTCCCTGAAAATATGCTTGAATTCCTTCTTTATGAATGCGGAGATCTCTTTCATATCATTTGTCTGAGCGTTCCGCCCTGCCTGCGAGTATGGTGAATACTCCGTCCATATCCTTGGCGCGGTATTTCTCTTTAAGTGCGGCGGGGGAGTCCAGGGCTTCTATCCTCCCGTCCACCATTATGGAGACGCGGTCGCAGTATTCGGCCTCGTCCATATAGTGCGTGGTCACGAACACCGTAACCCCTCTTTCTGCCGCGGCGTATATCAGTTCCCAGAAGTTCCTGCGCGTAAGAGGGTCCACTCCGCCGGTAGGCTCGTCCAGGAAGATGATTTCGGGCTCGTGTATCATCGCGATGCTGAATGCGAGCTTCTGCCTCCAGCCGAGGGGCATCTCCTTGACGTAGGAGTCCGCCGCCTCTTCCAGTCCGAGGGTGTGCAGGAGCTCTTCCGTCCTCGCCTTTATCTGCCTGTCGTTCAGTCCGTAGATGCCGCCGAAAAGCTCGAAGTTCTCCCAGACCTTAAGGTCGGGGTAGAGGGAGAATTTCTGGCTCATATAGCCTATGTGCTTCTTGATCTTCTCCTGCTGGCGGCGGATGTCGCAACCGGCTACGCTGCCCTCTCCCGAAGTGGGGCGGCTCAGACCGCAGAGTATTCGCATCGCGGTAGTCTTTCCCGCGCCGTTAGCGCCGAGGAAACCGAAGATCTCCCCTTTGTAAACGTCGAAGGATATGTTGTCAACTGCGGTGAAGTCGCCGAAACGCTTCACGAGATTGCGGATGGCTATTGACTTTTCCCTTTCTGCCATAGTTAACTGAGATTCATAAAACAGTCTTCGATACCGGGTTTCATCGGTTCCACGGTGCTTCCTTCAAGCCCTCCTTTTTCGAGGATTTCGAGTATCCGTTTTTCGTCCGGTCCGTCCTGGGCGACGGCGACGTGGCATACGGCCCCGAATGATGCGCAGCGGATTATCCCCTCTTCCCCGCGGAGCAGCTTCAACGTTCCGAAGAGGTCGGAGTTGCTGACGCTGAACAGCCTGTGCGGGTAGTGCGAGATGATTTCGGCGGGAGTTCCGGTGTCTATGATGCTGCCGTTCATTATCAGCGCGATTCGGTCGCAAAGGCTCGCCTCGTCCATGTATGGCGTTGAAACGAAGATGCTTACGCCGCCCTTTCGGATGCGCTGGAGCATGGTCCAGAACTCCTTGCGGCTTACCGCGTCCACTCCGGTGGTCGGTTCGTCGAGGAAGAGCACTTCCGGCTTGTGGACCAGCGCGCAGCACAGGGCGAGTTTCTGCTTCATTCCTCCCGAGAGCGCACCGGCCTTGCGGTCCTTGAACATCTCGATCTGCGAGTAGATTTCCTTGATGTTGTCGTAGTTCTCCTCGACCGTAGTCCCGAAGACGGTGGCGTAGAACTTCAGATTCTCCTCCACGCTCAGGTCCTGGTACAGGGCGAAGTGCCCCGGCATATAGCCTATGCGCCTGCGGATTTGCGGAAGGTCCTTGATGACATCGAAGCCGCACACCGAAGCAGTGCCCGAGTCGGGTAGCGAGAGGGTGGTCAGGATGCGGAACAGGCTCGTCTTGCCGGCTCCGTCGGGTCCTATCAGCCCGAAGATTTCGCCTTTGCGTATGCTGAGGTCAATATCAGTCAGGGCCTTGACCTTGCGGTAGGATTTATTGATGCCGCGGGCTTCTATCGCCAGTTCTTCCATTGTGCTATATTCTTACGTATGCGTACATTCCGAGGCGGAGCGCTCCCTCGTCGTTGGGGACGCTGACCTTGACCGCATAGACCATATCGGCCCGTTCGTTTCGGGTCTGGATGTTCTTCGGGGTGAATTCGGCCCGGTCAGAAATCCAGAAAATGCGGCCCTCAAGCTCACTGAGAGACTTGCTGCCGTCGTCCGGCAGAACCTTGACCTTGTCGCCGAGTTTCAACGAACCGAGCTGCTCGCTGGTGAAGTAGGCCCTGACGTAGGTGTGCTGCATGTCTGCGAGCTTGAAAAGCTGTTTCCCGGAGTTCACGCTCTCGCCCTGCTCGACGTACTTGCTCAGTACGGTTCCGCTTACAGGGCTGACTATGCGGCATTTGGACAGCTGGTCCCTGCGCTGGGCGAGCTGGATTTCGTAGGTGCCGATTTCGGAGCGCACGCTTTCGTTGTTGTTCTCCCAGCTCTGCTTCTGGGCGTCCATCTGGCCTTTCAGAATGTCGATCTTGTATTTCAGGTCGTCCACCTGCTTCTGCGTCGCGGCGTTGTCCTTGAGCAGGGCGCTGTAAACGCGCAGGTCGTTCTGCAGGCTTTCCAGCTGCTTTTCGTTGGGCTGCATCTGGGTCTTGATGTCAATGAGGCGGCTCTGTGCCCCGTCGATGCGCTGCGAAAGCTCCTGAGCCTGCAGATGCAGCTGTACGGAGTCGATTGCGCCGACGCACTGTCCCGCTTCGAGACGGTCGCCCTCCTCCATATTCAGTTCTATTATGCGCCCGCTGCTCTCCGCCGAAACGACGACCTGCACGGCGTCTATCTGTCCGCAGGCGTCGAAGTCAACTTCCCTGCTGCACGAAGCGAGCACTGTTGCGGCAACGAGTGCCGGAATTGCGATTCTTCTGTTCATATCTTTTATTTAATTTATTCCCAATGTATTATATAAGTCATACTCCGCCATCAGCAGCTGGATTTCGTGGATGGAGCGGTCCAGGCGTGCCTTGTGTTCGTCGTCGAGCATCGAGAGGTAGTCGTTCATTTTCAGGACTCCCTGGTTGTACTGGTGCTCCCCGCTTTCACGGATGCTCTGGCGCAGGTTCACGATTTCATCGTCGCTGGCGAGGACTTCCCGTGCCTTCTCGATTTCGGAGAGTTTCTTTTCGGCTTCCACCGCGTTGTTCAGCAGGAAACTTTCCTTTGAAATCTGCACCTTGCGGGCGTCAGAGTTGTTCTTGTTTCGGTCGTTCTTCAGGGTGTACAGCGAGCCCAGATCCCATTGCAGCCGTACTCCTGCCACGAAATAGGGCGAGAACTCTCCGGAAAGCATGTTCATTCCGGGACGGCCGTAACCGCCCTGCAAGGTCAGGTTGAGTTTCGGGGAGATGTTGCTGTTCAGCTGTCTGCGATGGGCTTCGACCTGTTTTGACTGGGCTTCGTAGAGTATCATTTCGGGTCGGCCGTTCTGTCCGCTTCCGATTGCGTCCGAGGCGAGCTCGGGGTTGAATTCGTCCGGAACTATCGTGACGCCCTCCATCTGCTGCCCGGTCATAAGGGTAAGCACACGTTCGTAGCTTTTCCTGTCCGCTTTAAGCTGCTTCTCCTGCTGGGTGCAGCTGAGCAGGTTGACTTCGAGCTGGTCGAGGTCGGACTGGCAGGCCATTCCGTTGGTGAGCAGGGCGTGGACTTCGTTTATTCCGCGCTGCAGGTTCTCCTTGAGCAGGGCGTTCTGTTCAAGCTGTCGGTCGGTAAGCAGGATTGCCAGGCAGGTGTTCTGGATTTGCTGGCGGATGGAGTACATATTGACCGCGAGCTGGCTTCTCTTCACTTCGGCTCCGGCCACTGCGTTCGCTTTTTTGCTCGCGCTGCTTCCGCCGTCCCAGATGGGCTGGGTCACGTCAGCCGTGATTCCGTACTGGTCGTGGGGGATGTTGAATTCCATTCCGGGTATGTCAAAGGGCATTTCCACAACTTCCGACTGCCAGGTGGCCTTTCCGGAAATCGAGACTCTCGGCACCCAGCCGAGGGCGGCGTTCGAGAGGTCGTTCTTTTCCGTGGCCTCAATCAGTTCGTATTCCTGCATCTGGGGGTAATGTTCGCAGGCCATTTTCACGCAGTCGCCGATTTTTGTCTGGGCGAGGGCGAGCGTGCCTGAAAGCAGGGTGAGGGCTGTAAGAACTTTTTTGTGCATATTCTATAGTTTTAATCTCGCTTCGAGCAGTTTCGAAGTCTCTTTCTTTCTATGTTCAATATAGTTTTCGTATGCTGCGTCATCCATTCCGGCGACGTTCCTCAGGAACGGTTCGAAAACGAAGGGCATCCAGGTCAGGATGACGATGTCTTCCACGATGTCTCTGAATGAGATTTTGCTGATCGTGCCGTCAGCAACTTCTTTTTCGACCCTGCGGCTGTGTTCGCTGAAAAGGTCCATCATGGAATGGCTGAAATCTTTCGCCAGGGGTTTCAGGGCCTCGGGCATCTCGTTTGCCACGTCGAGCAGCAGGTTCATCTGCCCGCGATGCTTTTTCATATAGTCGAAATAGGTCTCCACTATGTCTCCGGTGATTTCCTTGACGCTCGTTACAGGGCGCATCATCGCCTTCATCTCGTCGTGCATCTGGATTGCGTTGTTGTTCACCACTTTCAGGAAAATCTGGTCTTTCGTCCTGAAATAGTAGTGCAGCATTGCGTGGGTCACGCCAGCCTCCGCCGCAATCAGCGTTGTAGTCGCACCCTTGTATCCTTTCTCCGCAAAAAGCTTCTCTGCGGCCCTAAGGATGGCTGTTTCGGTATCGTTCTTCATTAACTAATTTGTTTAACAACGTTGTTAATAACGCTGCAAAAGTAGTCATTATTTTTGTTTCTGCAAGTTTTTTGGTTGGAGATTAGGCGTTTTCTTTTACGGATATCTGTTCGGAGCATGGTGGCACCAGTTCTTGCCATAGTAACGCTGCAGCTGGGCTCCAGGGAGCTGCGACTTCCTCGCTTTCAGATTTGGGTTTAGGCTCGGAAACTCGCACTCCCTTACGCCTGACCGCTGCAGCTTTACCTACGAACGCTCGTTAGGGGTAGTTTAGAGAGCGAAGCTCGAAGTGCGCATCAGCGCACCGCGCGGGGGGGGCAGGGGGGGGCGTTAGTCCCCTATCAGAATAATGGTCCGAATCAGAGGTTTTGCAGTTTCATTGCGGCACCGCCTTGGGCGGCGGAGAGGTAGGCCGTGTAGATGACGGCTATGGTATCGGCTGCAAGGCTGCTGCCGGATTCTACAGGGCATCCTGTCGCGGCGGCCTTGTAGAAATCGCCAAGTTCGTGCTGATAGCCGAGGAACCACCCCTCTTCCGGTGCGATTTTGCTCCATCCCTGCTTGGTCTCGGTCTTTTCGACGACGTAGATGTCATTGTAGAACGACTCGTTCGGGGTGTAGGTCTCCATCGTGTCGTTATGGCTCATATTGCAGACGGTGCGGTGGTTGTTGGCGTTGACCGTGATACGGTTGTTGGTTCCTCCGAGGCTGATTTCGTTGGCGAAAACATCGGCGACCGTTCCGTCCTCGAATTCGATGTGGACGGCCGCGAAGTCCTCTATGTCCTCGTAAGTCGTTTTGATGTAGCCCTTGTCCTCGAAAGAGTCCATCCTGGTCAGCGCATGAACCCTTGCCGATACGTTTGCGGGGCGTATGGGACGGCCGTTACGTGCTTTCCCCTCCACCTGTTTCAGGTACAGTACCGCTCCGATGGGGTGGCTGCCCTTGCCGATGAGCGAACCGCCTCCGCTCAGGCGCCATTTGCCGTAGGATGGAGAGTGCGAGCCGGAGTGAGACTGCTCTCCGCTCATCCACAGGACCTGCGCGCCGCTTTTTTCGATGATCTCCCGCTCTTTCTGTACCGGCGGGGCGTAGACCCAGTTCTCCGCGTACATTATGCGGCCCTTGCCCGCGGCTTCGGCGTCGAGCATTCTTCTGACGCTCGCCATGGCGGCCTCCAGGCCTTTGCGCCGGTCGAAACTGTCCCCGCTGAACTCCGGGCTGCCGTCTCCGAAATAGCCCGTGAACGGCTTTTCGACAATCACGTCCTTTCCGGCGGCAAGTGCGGCCATGACTATCTGCTCGTGGGATGAGGGTGGCGTGCAGACGTGTATGACGTCCGACGCTGCGATAAGTTCTTCGAGCGAGTCGAATACCGCGATGCCTCTTTCCGAGGCGAACTGTTCCGCGTGGACCCTGGTGGGGGAGTACACGCCCGCTACATCGACCTTTGCTGCCGACACGCGGCTGAGTGCGTCATATTGGAATCTCGCCGCGAATCCCGACCCGGCGAATCCAGCCCTGAGTGTTTTCTTTTCCATATTCAAGCCTTTTTTCCGTGTTGTTCCATGAAGAAGCGTTTCTGCTCTTCAATCTCCCGGTGCAATTCTTCTTCTGTTGGCATATAAGACATATATTTGGATGCAAAAAGTTGTTCGCTGCCGTTAAGTACTGAGTATTTTGCCATAATATGGTCTGTTTCAGTACAAAGTAGAACTCCTATCGTGGGGTTGTCATTATCATCTTTTACAAGGTCGTCATACATTCGTACATACATATCCAACTGTCCTACATCTGCATGCGTAAGAGGATGTGTTTTCAATTCAAACAGCACATATCTTTTGAGTTTGATATTATAGAAAACGAGGTCAATATAGAAATCGCCTGTATCCGTTGAAATGTGTTTCTGCCTGTCGACAAAAGCGAAACCTCGCCCCAATTCCATTATAAATTGCTGAAGGTGATCTATTAATGCCTGTTCCAATTGGCTTTCATCATATTTGCAGTCCTTGCGGAAGCCCAGAAATTCGGCGACCACCGGGCTTTTTATGTATTCCAATGGATCTTCGGCTTCTGTTTCGGGCGCAGGCAATGTGAGCTTTTCCCTCACACAAGCCATTCTGCGACCATAATATTGCGTTCCTATATTGCGATCAAGTGTTCTCACGCTCCACATCTGTTCCGATGCCTCTTTCACGTACCACTCCCGGGCCTTAGGATCTGAAACACGTATTATGGCGCGGAAATGAGACCATGTCAGATTGTGAACACGCGTGTTCACAATATCTATGTTATTGAAACTCAAATAGAACTGCCGATAATACTCCAAGTTGCGCTTGCTGTACGCGCTGCCGTATTCAGGTACTAGTTGTGCCGCCAGGTTTTCAGTCAGTCTGCTGCCATACTTTGCACGTATTTCACCGTGTTGCTCTTCTTCAACTATTCGCCTGCCAACGTGCCAATACGTAAGTACCGCCATCTGATTGGCGGCAGCGTATGCCTGTCTTCTCCCCTGTTCAATGATTGTCTGAATGTCAGAAAACAACTTGTCATCAGTAATATTCTGCGGTCCGCTCTTTTCCATAAATGACAGTTTATTGTCTCAAAGATAGGATATTATTTTTACAAAAAAATGACCGGCGGGCTGTAGGCCGCCGGTCATCTTTCTATCGGGTGTGAGCCGTGGTTTAGAAGAACTCTTCTACGGTCTCCTTGTAGTCACTTGCCTCGGGTGCGGGAACTTCCTCCCTGCGGCCGAAAGACTTGCGCGGTCCGTTGAAGGAGCGGCGCTCGCCCTCCCTGCGGTCGCCGTCCCGACGCTCACGACGTTCGCCGTCGCGACGAGGGCTTCTGTCGAAGTCCCTGCGAGCGCCTCTATCGCCTCTGTCTCCTCTTTCCCCTCTGTCGTTCCTGTCGCCGCGGTCATTCCTCGGCCTTCTCTCAGGCTCGACATAACCTTCCGGCTTCTCGGTGAGGGCACGCATCGAAAGACGCATCTTTCCGGTCTTGGCGTCGATTTCGAGGAGCTTGACATCGACCTCGTCGCCGACCTTGAGCACATCCTCGACCCTTTCGGTCTTGGTCCACGCGATCTCGCTCACGTGCAGCAGACCTTCCTTGCCGGGCAGGATCTCGATGAATGCACCGAAATCAAGTATGCTGACAACCTTTCCGTGATATACCGTTCCGACCTCGGGAACAGCGCAGATGCCCTTGATCCATTCGAGAGCCTTCTCCATGGAATCCTTGTCGGTGGAGAAGATGTCGACTACGCCCTCGGTCTTGCCGGTGGTGTCGCCTGCAATCGGCTTCTCGTCGATGGTGATGGTGGTGCCGGTCTCCTTCTGAATCTTCTGGATGACCTCGCCGCCCTTGCCGATAACCGCACCGATGAACTCGGCTGCGATACGCAGTTCGACGACTCTGGGCACGAAGGGCTTGTAGTCCTCGCGGGGCTCGGCGATGGTCTTCGCCATTTCGCCCATTATGTGGAGACGGCCCTGGCGTGCCTGCTCGAGAGCCTTCTCGAGGACGTCATAGCTGAGTCCGTCGACCTTGATATCCATCTGGGTGGCGGTGATACCGTCCTTGGTTCCGGTGACCTTGAAGTCCATATCTCCCAGGTGGTCTTCGTCTCCGAGGATGTCGGTGAGGATGGCGTAACGCTCGTTCGGGCGCTCCGCATCGGTGATGAGTCCCATGGCGACACCTGCAACAGGTTTCTTGATCTGAACGCCTGCATCCATCAGAGCGAGGCAGCCGCCGCAGACCGAAGCCATTGAGGAAGAACCGTTGGATTCGAGAATGTCAGAAACCACGCGGACTGCGTAGGGATTCTCGGGAGCCATGGGGATGACGGGCTTGAGAGCGCGCATCGCAAGGTTTCCGTGTCCGATTTCGCGGCGTCCGACGCCCCTCTGGGATTTGGCTTCGCCGGTCGCAAAGGGCGGGAAGTTGTAATGCAGAACAAACTGGTCCTCACCGGTGATGAGAACTTCGTCCCTCTCCTTCATATCCATCTTGGTTCCGAGGGTTACGGTCGCGAGAGACTGGGTCTCGCCGCGGGTGAAGATGGCGCTTCCGTGTGCGCAGGGGAGGTAGCCCACTTCGCACCAGATAGGCCTGACCTCGTTGCAGACACGTCCGTCCAGACGTCTGCCCTCGTCGAGGATCATATTGCGCATAGCCTCTTTCTCCACATCGTGGTAGTAGCGGGCTGCGAGTGCGCACTTCTTCTCGTATTCTTCTTTCTCTTCGACGTTCTGGGGCTCGGGCAGGGTTGCGATGAACTCCTCCTTGATGGCCTCGAAGCCGTCCTCGCGCTCGTGCTTGGGCTTTGCGGCCTTTGCGAGAGCGTAGCACTTGTCATAGCAGAAAGCCTCTACAGCCTTCTTTAGTTCATCGTCCTGGGGATCGTGGGGATAATCGCGCTTGTTCACGTCAGTTCCGAGCTCGTGCATGAGTTCCTTCTGGACGCGGCAGTGCTTCTTGATCTCCTCGTGGGCGAACTTGATGGCCTCGAGCATATTGTGCTCGCTGACCTCGTTCATCTCGCCCTCGACCATCATAATGTTCTCCTCGGTTGCGGCGACCATCAGTTCGAGGTCGGACCTCTCCATATCGGAGAAAGAGGGGTTGATGACGAATTCGCCGTCAATGCGGCATACGCGGACTTCGGAGATAGGACCGCCGAAGGGGAGGTCGGAAGTCGCGAGTGCGCAGGAAGCGGCGAGACCTGCCAGCGCGTCGGGCTGGATGTCGCTCTCCGCGGAGATGAGGGTGACGTTCACGAAAGTTTCGAGGTGGTAGTCATCCGGCCACAGGGGGCGGATGGGACGGTCCACGAGACGGGAGATGAGAACCTCGTAGTCGCTGGACTTGCCCTCCCTCTTCATGAATCCTCCGGGGAAACGGCCTGCTGAATAATACTTTTCCTTGTAGTCAACTGTCAGGGGCATGAAGTCGGTGCCTTCCTTGACATCCTTTGCTGCACATACGGTCGCGAGCAGCATCGTGCCGCCCATCTTGACCACTGCCGAACCGTCCGCCTGCTTGGCGAGTTTGCCGGTCTCGATTTCGATCACCCGACCGTCGGGTAATTCAATCTTCTTGTTGATAATGTTCATTTCTATACTGTTACGTCTTCTTTAAAAAAAAGAAGGGACGGTCCGGATGGAGCCATCCCTTCTTGCAGTTTTTCCTATCTTTATCGACGGAGACCGAGCTCCTTGACAATGCTTCTGTATCGCTCGATGTCGATCTTCTGGAGGTAGTCCAGAAGCTGACGTCTCTTACCGACGAGACGCAGAAGGGAACGGCGCGTTACAACGTCCTTCTTGTTCTTCTTCACGTGCTCGGTCAGGTGCGCGATACGGTAGGAAAATAGAGCAACTTGACTCTCAGGAGAGCCGGTGTCTTTATTGGACTTCCCGTACTTCGCGAAAATCTCTTGCTTCTTCTCAGGCATCAGATATTCAGCCATTGTGCAAAAAATTTTGAGTTAAACTTTAACCGCGCTTCATCCCAAAATCGGATAAAGCGCGGCAAAGATAAGAATTATTGTGAATTATTCCAAGGAATTTATTCGGCTATACATCTGATTGTGTATGCCCTTGCACGCTGGTCTGTCCAGTCGTTGAAGTTGCACCAGTTCGCTGCGTAGATCTGGATGGCGATGTCCGGAGTGCCGTCTGCTGTAGCACGCACGGTGCTTGTCCAGTACCAGCCTGCGGTGCCGCGGTCCGTGGAGTTGCTTCCGGATGCGATGCATCCTGCGAAAGGCAGGAATATGCGGGCCGCGCTCTCGCTGTAT
>Ga0129311_1001357_pt1 | contig 17500 bp, 15 predicted proteins | sample Go1ome_FD_94435 | JGI IMG/M metagenome (GOLD analysis project Ga0129311, IMG submission 94435) | Western lowland gorrila individual fecal microbial communities from Wisconsin, USA - Go1022B metagenome | ecosystem: Host-associated > Mammals > Digestive system > Large intestine > Fecal | place... | reverse complement strand
GGTTCATACCCGTGGTGTCGAGAGTTCAAATCTCCCTTCCGCTACTATGGCGGAATAGCTCAGTTGGCTAGAGCACACGGTTCATACCCGTGGTGTCGAGAGTTCAAATCTCCCTTCCGCTACTTAATGGGATCTTAGCTCAGCTGGGAGAGCATCTGCCTTACAAGCAGAGGGTCATAGGTTCGAGCCCTATAGGTCCCATTTATATGAAAAAATTTATATTGATCATGGCGGAATAGCTCAGTTGGCTAGAGCACACGGTTCATACCCGTGGTGTCGAGAGTTCAAATCTCCCTTCCGCTACGATTGGAAATCCCGGGATTCTTCGCAGATTCTCGGGATTTTTTCGATTATAATAATTCTCCCTTTTCGGAAAAGTGTTCCTACTGTATATAAACTCCCTTTTTACAAAAGTGTGTCTGATGCATATTAACTCATAATTACTCCCTTTTTACAAAACTCCCTTTTCGGAAAAGTGTTTCTGATATTACTTAGCCCAAACTATCCTGTTATTTATACATTTTAAGAAGTTAATGCAATTTGAGCTATTGATTTGCTTGGATATAATAAAGATTAGTTTTGCTGACTGGATTGAAATTGAGTTTAGGTTTAAAACATAATAAAAGCTATCCAATCTTTTTGACCGGGTAGCCTTTGTAAAATTTATTCTGCTGGAACTTCTGTGGCTGTGAGTGATATATACTCTGCAAAAATGGCATTTACCACAGTTTTCCTTTCGTCATCCAGTGATAAATAGTTCTGATTTACATTATCGTTGAATGTACCACAATCGGAATGATATTTGTATGTTTCTTCGTTGATTGTAATTTCAATGTTGCTTAAACAATCAGTTGTACCTTCTGTATTCCATGCATCACCACATAATATATTAGATATAGTTCTGATATCCTCATTTTCAGTGATGTTCGCATTTTCTCCTGTGAAAACATTATGAATACTTACTACTGCAACTGGGTCTATCATAAGTTCACTACTGGCCAGGACTTTTTCTGTTGCAAAAATCCACCATTTTTCATTCATATTAATCTCGATTATGCCTTCTTGTGAACCATATTGATATCCATAGCCTGTACCAAAGTTAGATTGATTGTCTTTTGTTGGCTTTTCACTTCCGTCTACTTCTGACGTAATCTCTCCATCCATAACACCACAACGGGCTTCTACTGTACTTTCATGACCTGTGTCAATATATAACTCGCCATTTACCATAACCATAGGAATTAAATCCCATTGTTCTGCTTCTTTGACAACTTTGATACCGTAAACCTCTGTTATCTGTGCTGGATAACTTTCTGCAATTTCTCCGTTATATGCTATTTCAATAATGTCACCGACTTTTGGTTGTGGAGCAGCACCTATGTTTTTCATTGGTACTGTAATCAGATCTGCATTGTTTAATTCTTGACTACCCTCCACTGGTTCTACTAAAAAATAATTATCACGAATTTCAAGAATGGTTGCTTCAAAAATAGTGTTATTTTCTTCACCTATTCCACTTGATCTGAGCCATTGACCTGTTTCTTCATCTTTCACTAAAATCAACTCGTAACCTCCCTCCGGTCTGTTAAAATAAATTTCTGTATCATCCGAAGTAAGCTCTAATTGGAAGCTATGCTCTGCTCCAATCGGACTGTTTATTCCACCAAATGTCGAATAAAATGTAAGATAATGTGGTCTTACTCCACCGCCATTGTCTTTAAATCCTCTGATATATCCTGTAGATGTTGGAATTCCTACATCAAGCGTGATCTCCGTTCCATCCTCTGATACAGAGTAATCAACTAATACGACATCCATTCTTTTTTGAAAACCTGTGCCAATAAAGAATAGAGCTACTAATACAGCTAAAATTACAATTACTGCAATTATTCTTTTTTTCATAATCAAACACCTCCATTGATTTGGTGAAACTTCAAACAAATTCGTTTTTAAATTAACCTTAATGTAGATTTATACATCAAAAATGCAGAATTATACATGTTTTTCATTCAGACACACAATTCCGAAAAGGGAGTAATAATTTTTCTGAAATATTTTGCTGTACCAAACAGAAAAGAACATCTGCAATGATCTCGCAAACATCTGGAAGGCTCTGTTGTTTTCTGGATTTTCACTTAAAAGATTCCCGGTAATACTGTTGCAAGATAATACCCGACCCAGAACGATGCTGAATTCGCGACGAACGAATAGAGGATGTAGTACCAGTTCTCCTTTTTTTCGGACACTTTCTTCAGAAGCTTGCAATACAGACCTGCCTCCAGCGCAAAGACTATGACCTCGAAAAAGACATAGCTTGTGATAAAGGCCAACGGACCGGCATTGTAATGAATGATATTGAGAAGCAGATTTAAGAGAAGCTGCGTCGTGATATTTACAAGCGCAAGGATCTGCAGCTGCTTTTTCTGCCGGAAGCCGAATAACAGAGCGACTGCCATTTCAATTGCGATCGTAAGAAGGATACGGACCGCGAGTGATAAAAGTTCCTTTCGATAATTATATGAGCGATACGCGTTGATCCGCTCGTTTGTGCTCAGGTCCTCATTGTATTCCACGGATCCGATCCGGACTTCCTCCATGTCCACAGTGTAATATGTATCAAATGCATAACGCTCATAGATTCCGCTTGAAACAAAGGTCTTGGTTTCCGGATAATAAAGGAGGATCTTAAAATTCCCAGGTGGATAATAGGTCCACGCGATCTCGCCTGTTTCGCTTACCGTCCAGCCTCTCTGCAGGAAATAATATCCGTCAGGATCCTTGTAATCTACAAAAGCTTTCCATATGTCCCGGTCGAGATCATAGAGCTGCTCGTTTCTGGAGGTGCCGTCCCAGACGCGTGCAGGTCCTGTGCATGCCTCCTTTGAAAGCAGTGTGCCGTAGCACAGGCCATCGCCCATATTTTTGAACTGGATGCGCACCGAGGGCTTTGGACCCATATCAGCTTTCGCGGTGATCGGGAGTGCTGTGACTGTAAAGATCAGATAGAACAGCAACATGAAAAGCCTGACATGCATTCTTTTTTTCATACCAGGGACCTCCTTTCAGAGCTTGGATTTATAAAAATCAGTTATCTTTGCCCTTTGTATCTGCTTTTATTATAATCGATACCAATATTGTCTGACAAGAAAGAGGTGTTTACTATTTTCTTACGTTTTGCGCGGATGTGTCCGGTACACGGGTAGGGATTTTGCTGATTTGGAATGCGAAGCATCGGCAAAATCGGTTACTGTCTGCGCAAGGAACGAACAGTAACGTGCCCGCGGTGTACTTGCATGAAGTTTAGAAAAAATTTAGCCTTTTTTTAGCGGTTATGTGATATACTATAATCTATATCGTATGCCATATGGCACTGACACGGTCAGAATGTGTATGGCTGCACGCAGAGTTCTGAACATATAAGATTCGGAGGACGTTATGTATCAGTTTATCGTAAATCCCAGTGCCGGTGCCGGAAGAGGGTATCGGATCTGGAAACGACTGGAACGTCGGCTGGAAATGAACAGCCAGGAATACCGCGTCTTTTTCACGGAGCGCCAAGGAGATGCCGCGGAGATCGCGAGAGTGCTGACGGCGGAGAAGGATGAGGCAAAAGTGATCGTGATCGTCGGCGGAGAGGGCACCTACAACGAGGTCTTAAATGGAGTTTCCTTTAAGGGACTTCTGACCTTCGGCTATGTCCCGGCGGGATTCCGGAACGCGCTTTCCAAGGGATTCCAGTCATTCTGGAAGGTGGACCGTCAGGCGAGACAGATCCTGCACCCGAAGTATTACCGGATGTTGGACTACGGTGTGATCACTTTCGGAAACGAGGAGATCGTGAGCAGAAGATTTGCCGGACGATGCGGGATCGGTCTGGACGCAGCGATGTGCCACAATCTGCTCTGTTGTCCGGTGAGAAATCAGATGACAAGACTTCACATGACGAAAATACTGAGATTTGCACTCGGATTAAAACAGCTTTTCCTTGCAAAACCCACAAAAGGATATATTTTGCTTGACGGGACGCAGAAAGTGGAGTTTAATCATATATATTTCATCACGTTTATGATCCGCCGGGAGGATAAGAAGAAACGGAAAAACGGCGATTTACTGAACGATGATGGAAAGATGACCGTTTACGTTGGAAACAGCTCGAGAAAGACAAAGATGATCCCGATCCTCAAAGACCTTGTGATGGGTGTCCGGAGAAAAGAACGGGGGATTCGCGTCTTTGAGTGCAGTGAGGCGGAAATCCATCTAGTGAGACCCCTCGCGGTCCATGTGGACGGTGAGAGCTGTATGTGCCAGGAAAATCTGGCGGTGCGCTGTATCCCGAAGCGGATGCGCGTGATCGGCTCATAAGAGAAACAGGAGGAGATTCTATGAGAATCGGACAGGGATATGATGTGCATCGTCTCGTAGAAGGAAGAAAGCTGATCATCGGAGGCGTGGATATCCCCTATGAAAAAGGACTTCTGGGTCACTCTGACGCGGATGTCCTTCTTCATGCTGTGATGGACGCACTTTTGGGGGCTGCCGCCCTCGGCGATATCGGCCAGCACTTCCCGGATTCGGACGAGAGATATAAAGGGATTTCCAGCATCGAGCTTTTAAAGGAAGTCGGGAAGATCCTGCAGGAAAACGGATATATGATAGAAAATATCGATTCTACCGTAATTGCCCAGAGACCGAAGCTTCTGCCGTACCGCCCGCAGATGGCGGAAAATATCGCAGCGGCGTTAGGGATCGAAAAAGAACAGGTGAGCGTGAAAGCGACGACGGAAGAGGGGCTTGGGTTTACCGGTACCGGAGAGGGGATCTCCGCTCAGGCGATCGCCCTTTTAAGCTCGGTGGCGGATTACGCGCCGGAGGACCGTGTGGGCGTGATCTCCGGCGGATGCGGGGGCTGTCCGGGCTGTAGACAACAGCAATAAATGAATGCGGAAGTAAGCACCTGTTTACTTTGATGATAGTGAAAGCGCATTGCGCGAAGCTGTATGGCAGATAAAAATTCGGACAGAAAGATATTATGAAGGAGCTTAAGTTATGAAGATCTACAATACACTCACAAAGAGAAAAGAAGAGTTCGTTCCGGTGGAGCCGGGAAAAGTAAAAATGTACGTGTGCGGACCGACCGTATACAACTTTATCCACATCGGAAACGCGAGACCGATGATCGTATTTGATACGGTAAGACGGTACTTTGAATATAAAGGATACGATGTAAATTATGTATCCAACTTTACGGATGTCGATGATAAGATCATCAAAAAAGCCATCGAGGAGGGCGTTGATGCAGAGACGATCTCCAAGCGCTACATTGCCGAGTGCAAAAAGGATATGGAAGGCATGAATATCGAGCCGGCAACAAAGAACCCGCTGGCGACAGAAGAGATCTGCGGCATGCTGAATATGATCAGCACTCTGATCGAAAAAGGTTACGCCTATGTGGCTGCTGACGGAACGGTTTATTACAGTGTCCGGAAATTTAAAGATTACGGAAAGCTTTCCCACAAAAATCTCGATGATCTCCAGTCTGGATTCCGTGAGATCAAGGTAACCGGTGAGGAGGGCAAGCAGGATCCGAATGACTTCGTTCTCTGGAAGCCGAAAAAAGAGGGCGAGCCGTACTGGGAGTCCCCATGGTGCGAGGGCCGTCCGGGCTGGCACATCGAGTGCTCCGTTATGGCAAAGAGATACCTCGGCGACGAGATCGATATCCATGCAGGCGGCGAGGACCTGATCTTCCCGCATCATGAGAACGAGATCGCCCAGAGTGAGGCTGCAAACGGAAAGCCCTTCGCGAAATACTGGATGCACAACGCGTTCTTAAATATTGACAATAAGAAGATGTCAAAATCTCTCGGAAACTTCTTTACCGTCCGTGAGATCAGCGAAAAATACGATCTTCAGGTGCTTCGCTTCTTTATGCTGAGCGCGCATTACAGAAGTCCGTTAAACTTCAGCGCGGATTTAATGGAAGCTTCCAAGAACGGTCTTGAGAGAATCCTCACCGGTATGGAAAAACTCCGTGAGGCGGAGGCAAAGGCATCCGACGGCACAATGACAGAGGAAGAACTGGAAAACAAGAAGAAGGCAATGGAGCTTGTCGCAAAGTATGAGGCGGCGATGGATGATGATTTCAACACCGCGGACGCGATCTCCGCAATCTTCGAGCTCATCAAGCTCTCCAACTCCACAGTTTCCGGGACAAGCACAAAAGAATATGTTTGCTGGATGAAAAATGAGATCCAGAGACTCTGCGACGTAATGGGGATCCTTACAGAAAAGAAGGCGGAAGTCCTTGACTCTGAGATCGAGGATCTGATCGCCCAGAGACAGGCAGCGAGAAAGGCAAAGAACTTTGCCCTTGCCGATGAGATCAGAGGAAAACTTCTCGACATGGGAATCGTCCTCGAGGACACAAGAGAGGGCGTAAAATGGAAGAGAGCTTAATGCTTTTAAAGGAAAAATTCCACTTAAAGGATACGAATGCAGGCCAGTACTCTCCGCTTGTGCTCGCCTATCTCGGTGACGCGGCTTACGAGATCCTGATCCGTACCATCGTGGTCAGTGAGGGAAATATGCAGGTGAATAAGCTTCACAAGAAGTCTTCAGCTCTTGTGAAGGCTGCAGCCCAGGCGGAATTCCTGATGGCCATCGAGGATGACCTGACCGAGGAGGAGCATGCGGTCTACAAACGGGGAAGAAATGCGAAGTCTTTCTCTATGGCCAAGAATGCCACGATGAAGGATTACCGGATGGCGACAGGCTTTGAGGCTCTGATGGGATATCTTTACCTGTCCGGAAGAACGGAACGCATGGTGGATCTTGTGGCGCTGGCAATGACAAAGACCGGAAAAGCTGACTCCGGTGATACGGAAAAACAAAAAGAGGAGAATTCCGATGAGATATGAAGAACTGACGATTGAAGGACGCAACGCTGTTTTGGAGGCGTTCCGCTCCGGAAAGACCATCGACCGGCTGTTTGTCCTTGACGGATGTCAGGACGGACCGGTGCGCACGATCGTGAGAGAGGCGAAAAAGCATGACACGATCGTAAACTTTGTTCCGAAGGAACGTCTGGATTCCATGTCCGAGACGGGACACCATCAGGGTGTGATGGCGTATGCCGCTGCTTACGAGTACGCTGAAGTGGAAGATATTTTGAAAATCGCGGAAGAGAAGGGCGAACCGCCGTTTTTGTTCCTGCTTGACGGAATTGAGGATCCGCACAACCTCGGTGCGATCATCCGTACCGCGAACCTTGCGGGCGCTCACGGCGTGATCATTCCGAAACGCCGCGCGGTGGGACTTACCGCGACGGTTGCGAGAACCTCCGCAGGCGCGTTAAACTATACGCCGGTCGCAAAGGTCACCAATATGGCGGCGACCATCGAGGATTTAAAGAAACGTGGGATCTGGTTCGTATGTGCCGATATGGGAGGAGAGAGCATGTACCGCTTAAACCTCACCGGACCGATCGGGCTTGTGATCGGAAATGAGGGAGAGGGCGTGAGCCGCCTTGTAAAGGAAAAGTGTGATATGATCGCGTCGATTCCGATGAAAGGCGATATCGATTCCCTGAATGCGTCCGTTGCAACAGGGGTTCTCGCGTATGAGATCGTGAGACAGAGACTGGCGAAGGCATAGAATTTAAAATTTTGATTATGAAAAAAGACCCGTGGAGAGGAGTTTCCCGGGTCTTTTTTGTGCGCGAAGGATTTCCTGCAAGTACTCACCACCTGAAAGAGGGGGAATCCCCTGTCACACGAAAAAGGCTTTCCGGATATCCCGGAAAGCCTCATGGTTTAAGCTGCCTAGCAGATTTGAACTGCCGACCTCCGCCTTACCAAGGCGACGCTCTACCAGCTGAGCCAAGGCAGCGAACACATTTGCTGTGTTTTTCGAACCTTCAATATATTATCATGGATCAACATGTTTGTCAACGATAAAAACAAAAAAATTTGAATAAATTTTTCATACAAAAAGATCAATTCCTCGGAAAGCTCATGGAGGTTCAAACACGTGCAGGTAACACTTTCCGTTCTGCTTTCATATTTTGTAGTAAAAAAGATATTGAGGTGTTAATATGCCAGAAAATCCAACATCAATGCCGGAACCGTCGGGCGAGAATACGGCGGAGGTTGTAGCAGGGAAGAACGACGCAAATGTACCGGAGACACCGGCCGAGCCGTTAGGAGAGGTTTTTGTTTACCCGGGAGACGATGATCTTGCGGGGATCCCTGTGCCGCCTATCGCTTCACCGGGTGGAAGACCTGTTTATCCGGGGGATGACGATCTCGCGGGAATCCCGACGACACCGGTCGCGCCGTCTGGCGGACGCCCTGTTTATCCCGACAATACTATCGGGTACCCGGGCTTTCCGACAATTTCTTTTCCGGTCACATACCCGACGGTCTCAGGAGGAAATTACTACAGCAGAGTCCGGTTTTTAAATGCCAGCACATCAGGCCGCACTCTGGATGTCTATATCGATGGCCGGAATATCTTTTCCGGCTCCGAATTTGCCACGATTTCTTCTTATATCCGCGTGACGGACGGATTCCACACCGTCACTGTGCGCAGGACCAACGGTCAGATTTATTATCAGCAGACGATTGCCTTTGTGTCCGGTGAGAGACTCACGATGGTGATCCTGGATACGGTGTCCGGAGTGTCCCTGACCCGTGTCTCTGACATGGGCTGCACGAATGTTCCGGCAGGTTACGGCTGTCTCCGTGTTGCGAACATGTCCTACGCGGGATCCAGCTACGATGTGCGGACCTTCAACAACCAGACGGCATTTGCGGGGATCGGATACAAGGAAGTGACGAGCTATAAACAGACATCCAGCGGAACCTATACCTTCTTTGTGACAGGTTCCCAGTATTCAGTTTCAGTCTTAGGAGAGCTTCCGGTCCTTGTCCTTTCCTCCATCGTCGGCGTTTCCTGCCCGACCTGCACCGTGTCGAATCCGCTTCTCACCTTCAACGTCAGCGTCCGTGCGGGAAGAGCCTACACCTGCTATATTATCGGAAATCCGTGGTCCGGTCTCTTCCGGGCGTATGTCCTTGAGGACTGAAGCGTGTTGTGGCAGGATTGCATTATTTGTAAAAATCGTCTATAATCTGCGTAATAGATAAAAGGAATGTGCCTTACACATTCCGGCACCGGGAGCAGCCGTGGATAGAATGAGCAGACGGACAGGGGGCGGGAGATGCCAGTCTGCTTTTCTTTCCGGATGCCGCCCGGAAGGAAATACAGATACGGGAAAAAGGAGTATTATGAAGAAAAATTACGAGATGGACATGTGCAGCGGCCCGATCCTCGGAAAACTGCTCACCTTTACGATTCCGCTGATCTTTTCCGGAATCCTGCAGCTTCTGTTCAACGCCGCGGACGTGATCGTTGTGGGACGCTTCGCGGGCAGCCAGTCTCTGGCGGCGGTGGGTTCCACAACGGCGCTGATTAACCTGATGATCAATATCTTTATCGGACTGTCTGTGGGTGTCAATGTCATCGTGGCAAGATATTACGGAGCCAAGCGGGAAAAAGACGTGCAGGATACGATCCATACGGCCATGGCACTCAGTATCGTCAGCGGTCTTTTCCTGATCATTGTGGGCCAGCTTCTCTCAAGACCGATGCTGGAACTCATGGGAACCCCAGACGATGTGATCGATAAATCTACGATCTACATGCGGATCATCTTTATCGGCATGCCTGCGAATATGATCTACAACTTCGGAAGCGCGATCCTTCGCGCGGTGGGAGACACGAAACGCCCGCTGTATTTCCTTACGGCGGCGGGCGTGATCAATGTGGTTTTAAACCTCTTTTTCGTGATCATGTTCCGGATGGATGTGGCGGGAGTTGCCCTGGCGACCGCGATCTCTCAGGCGATCTCGGCATTCCTTGTGATCCTCTGCCTGATGGAGAGCGAGGGCAGTCTGAAGCTTCATTTGAAAGATCTGAAGATCCACCGCTCGAAATTCCGTCAGATCATTCAGGTTGGCCTTCCGGCGGGGATGCAGGGCGCAGTATTCTCGATTTCCAACGTTCTGATTCAGTCCTCTGTGAATTCCTTCGGTTCTGTTGCGATGGCGGGAAATACGACATCCCAGAATATTGAGGGATTCATCTATAACGCCATGAATGCGGTCTACCAGGCAAACTTAAGCTTCACGAGCCAGAACTTCGGCGGCAAAAAGTATTCGAGGATCAACCGGATCATGTTTACCTGCCTCGGCGTTGTGACGGCAGTGGGACTCGGAATGGGAATCCCGGCATATCTTTGCGGACATGCCCTGATCAGGATCTATTCCTCAGACCCGGAGGTCATGGTATACGGAATGAGAAGACTTGTGGTCTTTGGAACGACATATTTCCTCTGCGGGATCATGGATACGATGGTGGGCAGCATCCGAGGTCTTGGATACTCCGTCATGCCGATGTGCGTCTCTCTTCTTGGAGCATGCGGACTCCGAATCGTCTGGATCTTTACGGTGTTTCAGGTATACCATAACCTGACGGTGTTATACTTATCCTATCCGTTTACCTGGATCGTCACAGCGACGGCCCATATGATCTGCTTCTATATCGTGAGGAGAAAACTTCCGAGGGAAGATGCGTGATAAACAGCACCGGAAGAATCCAACAAGGCAGATCTGATCAGAAAGGAAACAACAGAATTGAAACGTTACAAAAAATACATCACCCCGTATCTCAGCGCCTTCGTGATCGGTCCGCTGATGATGCTCACTGAGGTGGCGGGAGAGGTCATGCTCCCGAAATTTATGTCCATGATTATCAACAACGGTGTAGCAAGTCGAAATGTTGCCTATATCGGAAAGATGGGGACGCTGATGGTCCTGACTGTCCTTTTTATGGCGGTGGGTGGGGTCCTCGGCGCCTACTTTTCCGCGAAGGCGTCCATCTCCTTTACCAGTGACATGAGAAACGACCTCTTCAGGAAGGTCCAGCAGTTCTCCTTTGAGAATATCGACGACTACAGCACCGGTTCTCTCGTCACGAGGCTCACGAACGATGTCCAGCAGGTTCAGACTGTCCTGATGATGGGGCTCCGTATGGCGCTTAGAGCGCCCGGAATGTTCCTCGGTGCCCTGATCATGGCGTTTATGATGAATCGTCAGCTTGCGGTCATCATCCTCATCGTGATCCCGCTTCTTCTCGCGGCGATCATTCTGATCTTAAAGACCGCATTCCCACGCTTTGGGGAGATGCAGAGGAGACTGGACAAGTTAAATTCCGGAATCCAGGAATCCCTGACGAATGTCCGGGTAGTGAAATCCTTCGTCCGGGAGGATCATGAGATCGAAAAATTCAGTAAATTAAATGACGACTTAAAGGAGAGCAGTCTCCGCGCGCTCCGGATCGTGATCGCCACAATGCCGGTGATGATGTTCGCCATGAATGTGACGACACTGGCTGTCGTCTGGTATGGAGGAAATATCATCATTGACGGAAAGATGCCGGTGGGGGATCTCACTGCGTTTACGACGTATATCGTGCAGATCCTGATGTCCCTCATGATGCTTTCCATGGTATTCTTACAGAGCTCCCGCGCCAGCGCGTCCATGAAGCGGATCAATGAGATCTTCGACACGGAGATCGGCTTAAATGATGATTATGCGAAAAATAAGGATAAAAAAGTCACGGAAGGCCGTGTGGAGTTCAAGGATGTCAGCTTTGGCTACAGCGGAGAGAACGGGAGAAAGGATCTCGTTCTGGAAGGGATCTCCTTCACGGCAGAACCGGGACAGACCATCGGGATCATCGGCTCCACGGGAAGCGGAAAGACCTCCCTCGTGCAGCTGATCCCGAGACTCTATGATGTGACCGGAGGCGAAGTCCTCGTCGACGGCGTGAACGTCAAAGATTACTCTTTAAAACACCTGCGGGAGGGCGTCGGCATGGTTCTCCAGAAAAATGTCCTCTTTTCGGGAACGATCGAGGAAAATCTCCGATGGGGAAATGAAGACGCGCCGATGGAGGATGTGATCCGGTTCTCGGAGAGCGCTCAGGCAGATCCCTTCGTTAAGACCTTCAAAAACGGGTACGACACCGAGATGGGGCAGGGCGGCGTCAACGTCTCCGGCGGTCAGAAACAGCGTCTCTGTATCGCGAGAGCACTCTTAAAGCGCCCGAAGATCCTGATCCTTGATGATTCCACCAGCGCTGTTGACACGGCGACGGAGGCGAAAATTCGGGAGAGTCTTTACCATGATCTCAAGGATACCACAAAGATCATCATCGCCCAAAGGATCTCCTCCGTTCAGGAGGCAAACCAGATCCTGGTACTGGAGGACGGAAAGATCATTGGTCATGGAACCCACGAGGAACTTTTAAAGACCTGTGAGGCATACAGGGAGATCTATATGACCCAGATCGGAAATCAGTCCATCGGGGCAGGAGAGGAGGCGGCAGTATGAGCGTCACGAGAGCAGACCGCGAAGCGAGTCTGAAAAAACGATATGCCGGACGCGTGGCAGCCGCACCGAAAAGGAGAGGGATGGGAAGAGGACCGGGACCGGGGGCTCCGAGAGGCGGAGGACGCCCAAAGAGCACGGGAGCGGTCTTAAAGCGCCTGCTGTCCTATCTGGAAGCGGACAGGCTCCGGATGGGGATCGCATTTTTCTGTGTCATTGTAAACACGGTGGCGACACTGACCGGTTCCTATATGCTGCGCCCGATCATCAACCGATTTATCGCACCGCCGGACGGAAGTCCCGGCAATGTGGCAGGACTTTTTAAAGGGCTGACTGCGATGGCGTGCGTCTATCTTCTGGGGGTTATCGCAAATTACCTCCAGTCACGACTGATGTTGGAGGTGGCCCAGAGCGCCCTTGTGCGGATCCGGACAGACCTTTTTACAAAGATGCAGAAGCTTCCGGTGAGATTTTATGATACAAATTCCAACGGGGATCTGATGAGCCGCTTCACAAACGACGTGGACACCATCGGAAATATGCTGAGCAGTACTCTTGTGCAACTCTTTTCCGGAACCTTAAGCATCATCGGAACCCTGTTCCTCATGCTCTACACAAATATCTGGCTGACAGCCGTGACCCTGATCATGATCCCGTTAATGCTGCGGGCCGGTGGAGAAGTCGCGAAGCGGAGCCAGAAATACTTCAGCGCCCAGCAGTCGGCTCTCGGTGCTTTAAACGGATACATCGAGGAGACCATCACCGGACAGAAGGTAGTAAAAGTCTTCTGCCACGAGGAGATCGCGGAGGAGGAATTTGATATATTAAACAGGGATCTCCGCGAAAAGCAGATCCGTGCCCAATTCCTTGGAGGCATGATGGGACCGGTGATGAACAACTTAAGTCAGGTCAACTATTCCCTGACGGCGTGCATCGGCGGGATCCTCTGTGTGGTGAAAAACTTTGATGTCGGCGGGCTCACGGTATTCCTGAACTTTTCGAGACAGTTCTCAAGGCCGATCAACGAGATCTCCATGCAGGTCTCCAATGTGTTCTCAGCCCTCGCCGGAGCGGAGCGCGTGTTCTCTGTGATGGATGAGGAGCCGGAGGCGGAGGATGATAAGGATGCGGTGTCCATGGACGGCATGCACGGGGAAGTGGTATTAGATCATGTGACCTTCGGCTACAACCCGGACAAGGTCATCTTAAAGGATATCAGCCTCTACGCGAAGCCGGGACAGAAGATCGCCTTCGTGGGTTCCACGGGAGCCGGGAAGACGACGATCACGAACCTCATCAACCGGTTCTATGATATCCAGAGCGGGACCATCACCATTGACGGCATTGATATCCGCCACATTAAGCGGGATGAGCTGCGCCGCCACATCGCCATGGTGCTTCAGGATACCCACCTGTTTACGGGAACGGTCATGGAAAATATCCGCTACGGAAGGCTTGACGCCACCGACGAGGAGGTCGTTCAGGCGGCGAAGATGGCATCTGCCCATTCCTTTATCATGCGGCTTCCGAAGGGTTATGACACTGTTCTTGAGAGCGATGGCGCGAACTTAAGCCAGGGACAGAGACAGCTCTTAAATATCGCGCGGGCGGCGGTATCGAAGGCACCGATCCTGATCCTCGATGAGGCGACGAGCTCTGTCGATACGAGAACGGAAAAGCACATCGAGCAGGGCATGGACCGTCTGATGGCTGAACGGACTACCTTTGTGATCGCCCACCGCCTCTCCACCGTGCGCAATGCCAACGCCATCATGGTTCTGGAGAACGGAGAGATCATCGAGCGCGGTGATCATGAGGATCTCCTGAAAGAAAAAGGACGTTATTACCGATTGTATACAGGTATGGCTGAATTAAATTAGTAAAAACTAACAGAAAATGGAAAAAAGTGGACGGAATCGCGGTTTCTGTCCGCTTTTTTTGTTGAAAACTTCATTTTCTTAAGCGGTTTCCCGCCTTATTTTTGTTTTTTTTTTGATACAAACGCCGAAAACGGCCATTTCCGTTAAAAAGTTAACCGATTTCCAATTGTAGAAAAATTCCAAATATGCTATACTACGAGGTGATGGGTACTATGAAATTTTATAGAAAGAAGGTTTGTTAAATGGGTCTGAGCACATTTATAGGCGGCGTTCATCCTTATGAGGGAAAAGAACTGTCCGCAGATAAGCCGATTCAGGTGATCCAGCCGAAGGGTGAGCTGGTTTATCCTCTCTCCCAGCATATCGGTGCTCCGGCGAAACCGCTTGTTGCCAAGGGTGACAAGGTCCTGGTTGGCCAGAAGATCGCTGAAGCAGGCGGCTTCATTTCCGCAAATGTTATCTGTTCCGTATCCGGTACAGTAAAGGGAATCGAACCGCGTCTGGTTGCGAACGGAGCAATCGTACAGTCCATTATCGTTGAGAACGATAACGAGTACACAGCAATCGAAGGTTTTGGCGAAAAACGCGATTACACAAAACTTTCCAAGGAAGAGATCCGGAATATCGTAAAAGAAGCCGGTATCGTAGGTCTCGGCGGAGCAGGTTTCCCGACCAACGTAAAACTTGCACCGAAAGATGACAATGCGATTGATCACATTATCGTAAACGCGGCTGAGTGTGAGCCGTATCTTACAAGTGACTATCGCCTGATGATGGAGCAGCCGGAAAGACTGATCGGCGGCATCAAAGTCATGTTAAGCATGTTCCCGAACGCGAAAGGCGTGATCGGAATCGAGGAGAACAAGCCGGAGGCGATCAAGCTTCTGGAGGGTCTCGTAAAGGACGAGCCGAAGATCTCGGTATGTCCGTTGAAGACAAAGTACCCGCAGGGCGGCGAGCGTTTCCTGATCTACGCTGTAACAGGCGGACGTGAGATCAGTTCCGCAATGCTTCCGGCAGACGCTGGCTGTATCGTAGATAACGTAGACACCGTTATTTCCATTTATAACGCAGTCTGTGAGAGCACACCGCTGATCCGCAAGATCATCACGGTTACCGGTGACGCTGTCGCAAACCCGCAGAACTTCCAGGTTCCGCTTGGTATGTGCTACCGCGAGATCCTTGAAGCTGCAGGCGGCTTTAAGGAAGAGCCGGAGAAGATGATCTCCGGTGGTCCTATGATGGGACAGGCATTGTTCTCGCTGGATATTCCGGTAATGAAGAACTCCTCCGCGCTTACCTGCTTCACAAAAGATCAGGTTGCGGCAAATCCGGAGTCTCCGTGTATCCGCTGCGGACGCTGCATCGACGTATGTCCGGAACATATCGTTCCGCAGATCATGATGGGCGCTGCTGAGAGAAATGATCTTGCCTTATTTGAAAAGTTAAATGGTATGGAGTGCTGCGAATGCGGCTCCTGTACTTTCATCTGCCCTGCACACAGACCGCTGACACAGGCATTCAAAGAGATGCGTAAAGCTGTCATGGCAGCCAGAAGAAAGAAAGCGTAGGAGGTGTGACAAATGAGTAAATTATTAAACGTATCATCATCCCCTCACGTACGCTGCGGTGTTTCCACAAAGAACTTAATGTACGATGTGGCGATCGCAATGCTTCCGGCTACGATCTGGGGCGTGATGCAGTTCGGTATCTATTCCCTTATCGTTGTTGTTGCAACGGTTCTTTCCTGTGTACTCAGTGAGTACCTTTTTGAGACACTGATGCACAAGCCGATTACCATCAGTGACGGCAGTGCCCTTGTCACAGGTATGATCTTAGGCTTAAATATGCCGCCGGCAATTCCGTTATGGATGCCGATCCTCGGCGGTGTATTCGCGATCATCGTCGTAAAACAGCTTTACGGCGGACTTGGTCAGAACTGGATGAACCCGGCTCTGGCAGCAAGATGCTTTATGCTGATCTCCTTTGCACAGGCTATGACAAAGTTCACAGACCCGGTAACAGACGCAGTTGCGAGCGCAACTCCTCTTGCAGCAATCAAAGCCGGTGATACATATGATCTTGCAGCTATGTTTATCGGTAAGATCCCGGGAACCATCGGTGAGGTTTCCGTAATTGCCCTCCTGATCGGTGCAGCTTACCTGCTCGTTAAGAAAGTAATTACGATCCGCATCCCGGCAGCATACATCCTTTCCTTCGCAGTATTCGCATTTATTTTCGGCCAGCACAATATTAACTACGTGCTCGCAGAGGTTTGCGGCGGCGGACTGATCTTCGGTGCGTTCTTCATGGCTACCGACTATGTAACAAGCCCGATCACTGCAAAAGGACAGATCGTATTTGGTATCTGCCTTGGTATTTTAACAGGACTGTTCCGTATCTTCGGAAGCGGTGCAGAGGGCGTTTCTTACGCGATCATCTTCTGCAACATGCTTGTTCCGTTGATTGAGAAGGTAACTCTCCCGACAGCATTCGGAAAAGGGGGTAAGAAAAATGGCAGCAAGTAAGTCTGGATTTATGAAAGATGCCCTGATCCTTTTTGCGATCACCCTGGTTTCCGGTTTATGTCTCGGTGTTGTCTATGATGTGACAAAAGCTCCGATCGAGGCGGCTACCATCGCAGCCAACAACGCAACCTACAAACAGGTCCTTCCGGAGGCAGAGAGCTTCGATGACGTGGAAGGTTCTACAGAAAAGATCGCTGAGACAGCAGACGAGATCGCAAACCTCGGCTTCGGTGGTGTTGCAATCGAGTCTGTTCTCGAGGCAAAGAACGCAGGCGGAGAAGTAGTGGGACACGTGATCAACTCCCTGTCCAACGACTCCTACGGCGGAGCTGTCAAGCTCTCCATCGGCTTTGATGCAGACGGCACCATCACAGGTGTTGGTATCCGTGAGACAAGCGATACTCCTGGTCTTGGCTTAAAGGCGAAAGATGATGACTACAGAAATCAGTACGTTGGCAAGAACTGCGAGAGCTTAAGCGTAACAAAATCCGGTTCTGCGTCCGACACCGAGATCAATGCCATCAGCGGTGCCACCATCACATCAAACGCTACAACAAACGCAGTCAATGCAGCTTTATACTATCTGCATAACTGCTTAAACTAGGAGGTGGGCATTCATGAATAAATGCGTAGAACGTTT
>Ga0129311_1001355_pt1 | contig 17508 bp, 11 predicted proteins | sample Go1ome_FD_94435 | JGI IMG/M metagenome (GOLD analysis project Ga0129311, IMG submission 94435) | Western lowland gorrila individual fecal microbial communities from Wisconsin, USA - Go1022B metagenome | ecosystem: Host-associated > Mammals > Digestive system > Large intestine > Fecal | place... | reverse complement strand
TGGGAAGGAAAAAGAACACCATCATCCTGCAGAACGGCAAGAATGTTTGTCCTGAGGAGGTCGAGAACATACTCGAGACCAATCTCCCGTACGCGGACGAAGTCGCTGTCTATCAGGCTGACTACAAAGGCAAAGAAACCCTCTGCGCGGGGCTTTACATCAGCGACGTGACAGTCCGCTCCGACCGGGACCGGATTGCGGCGGATATGAAGAAAATCAATGCGCTGCTGCCGCCGTACAAGCAGATTGCATACGTCGAGCTGGTCTGCGAACCTTACGAGAAAACTTCCACTAAAAAGATTAAAAGAACCACGCTCCCGTCGCGTTGCAGCGGCGACGGACTGATAATTCTGTAATTATGGACACTCAGAAAGAACTTTTGGACATTATCAGGGAGTTCGTAGAACTTCCCGAAGAGGGAGTAAACCTGGATGATGGCTTCAGGACGGCAGTCGGCCTGGACTCTTTCATCTTTCTTTCGATGATTTCTTCCATCGAGGAGCATTTCGGAATCGCAATCCCCAACAGCGACCTTGCCTGCTTCTCCACCCTGGGCGACATTGTCTCCTACATAGATGGCAGAAGGTACGCGGCATAGCCTGCGGAGTCTCCGGTCTGCTGCTGAGAAGAGTGCCGGTATATGATTCTCCGGTAATGGTGATTGACCGCAGCCTTATTTCCTGCACCGCCCGCTGACCTGCGTAGCGAATTCGTAAACTGCGGCAGAGATCTTTGCGATGAATCCGGAAGCAAGGGACTCGTCGCCGCGGATGTCTTTTACGAATACGGCGAGTGTGTAGTGCCTGCCGTCAGGGAGAGTGATGAATGCAAGGTCATTGTGCGCAGAGAGTACTCCGTTCATGGTGTACCCGGATCCGGTCTTGTGCGCGATTCTGACGCCCTCTTTCCCTGCAAGTGCGGCGCTTATCCTGTCCTGTCCCGTGGCACATTCGCCGAGGGCCTGCTTTATGAAATCCTGCTTGCAGCTGCTTATGATATCCTCTGTAAAGAGACGCTCTATCAGCACAGCTGCCCCGAGCGGGGAAGTGTAATTCTCATAAAGCTTGGAATGGTCGGACGACATTTCAGCCTCAGTGCAGGCGATGCGGAAACATCCGCGAGGTATCAAGGTCGCTATATAGGCATCGGTCCGCTCCACGCTGACTATGCGGCCGAACAGCAGATTGCTTGCATTGTTGTCGCTCTGAATCAGTTCGTAACGCAGCAGTTCTCCGACTGAAAGCTCGAAAACGGGTTCCGGGTGCTCTTTCAGCATCGGACTCCAGGTATGAGCATCAAGTTCGCTGCGTTCTATTGTCAGAAGAGTGTCCAGCGACAGCCCTTTTTTATCGAAATCCGCGCATGCTGCAAGCGCCTGGTGCAGTTTGAACACGCTCATCATAGGGTACATACGTTCATTTCCTACGACAACCGAGTCCTTCCCGTCGATGATTACAGCAACCCCTATTTCGCCTGGGCATTCGGAAACGATGTCCGAAATACTCTGAACCAGTCTGTCCGTCCGCGGGGTGCAGGCGGATGAAAGCAGCGCGAGCACTGCTGCTGCGCCTGCAAACAGGTTTCGGAACATCATTCCTCCCGGCCTGTAATGAGCCCGTAGCGTATGGAATTGATCTGCCTCATACGTTTCACAAGCCCCTGATAATAATTGTAGCTATTGTCTATGCAGCCCTTGTTCGCGTCAATGTTCGACGGGTCGACGCCTTTGGCGGTAGGGTCGTTGTCCTGGTATCTGAACCAGCTCCAGCCTACGCAGTTAGAGGACTGCAGCAGAGTGATGATGAAATTCTCGTAGTGCACTCCGCGGTCATTCTGCGTGCGTACCCGCCAGCCTGCACCCGAAGTGTTTCCAAGCCCGGAATCCTCGCCCTTGGTATAGAACTCGGTGATGATGAAAGGCGCATCAGCCCAGGCTTTCCAGCGTTCGATCTCGTGCCTGCGGACTGTCCATGCACCGTAGTAGTTGAAGGAGATTATGTCGCAGTACTTTCCGGCTGCGGCAACTACTTCGGGGATGAATTTGGCCCCGCCGTGCAGGCGGCTTCCCAGGTACATGTGGTCAGGATCGTGCTTTTTCAATATGCGGCTGACTATGGAGTAGTACCTGTCGGCAACGTAACCCGCGAATTCGGAGCGCACGGCGTCAGTGATGTCCTCCCGGCGCAGTCCCTTGGCGTCCAGCCATTCTTTCGCGGCTATGTGCCCGTAGTCGTTCTCCGGCAGATTCAGATAGCCCTCGAGATTGGCCTTGCTCAGCGGCATCTCGTTGTCCGAGAAATAACCGACAACGTTTGGGTCGCCCTTGAACGGTGCCACGAACTTGGGGATGAACTCCTCGCAGTATTGCTCGAAGCGGGGGTCGAAGACGAGTATGCACTGGTTGGGGTAACCTGTATTTCCGGGGCGCTGTACCGTGACTTTGAGCTGCCGTCCGAAAGATGCCATCACTCCCATGAAAGGGCAGAACGACAGCTGTCTGCCGGAGCTGAGGGCGTTGTACTTCTGGATTATCCCTGTATCGGACCAGCACCCGGCGCCGTTGAAGCCGAATGAAGCGAGCGAATCGGCGGTAGCCTTTATCCACAGGTTTATATCACCCTTGAACTTTTCATTGAAAGCGGCTTTCTGCGCCTCTCCGTTCCCGGGTCGAATTCCCACGGTGAGCGCATCAATGTGCATTTTTCCCTCGGGGTCGACCATTATCCAGCGTCCGTTGTACTTTTCCGTGCGGTAGAATCCCGTTGCCTTGAACTCGGGCCCGTCGGCAAGGCTGCCGTAGCGGTTGAGCCTGTCCGGACCGCTGACATTGCGCAGCGCATCGGCCGTAACGCTGCGGTAGTCTTTCCAGGTCTCGGAGTCCGGATTTTCCTTGATTCGCTTTCTGCAGGCGATTTCGGAGGTCTCGGGCAGATAGGCATAGGCGTAATGCTGCCTGTATCCGTCCAGCATCCTGCTGTATGAGGCGTCGAATTCGCCGTCGGTCAGCCGTCCGGATTTCCACAGTTTGTACAGGCCCTTGAACGAGTCCCTCAAATCTGCCTCGGGCATGAAATCTGCGGCGAAAGAGTGCTGTGACATCCAGGCAGGAACGGTGAAGGAAGCCAGCAGGGGCACTGCAACCGAATATTCCGGACTTCCGAGTGCCGTCCACATAACCGTATATTTGGGATCGGTGCCGGACGGGACTCCTTCGAAAACGTAGACACCGGAAGTGTTGTCCCTCAAAATCATCGAACTACCTCTTGAAATCCTGCGGATCAGCACCTCGTGGTCGATCTTCGACGGGCTCAATTCGCTCAGCAGGTCCTGCATAGTCCTGTCGGCAAGTTTGTACCGTTCCGTGCCTTTTCTGTCCTGTGGCCGTCCCGTTCTCGTGAAGTTTGTAACTACAGAATAGCCGTCGGGGGCGACAGAGGGGTCGTTGACATCGAATTTCACCCATCTGCTGTTATTTACTTCGTAGTAGCTCGCTCCGCCGAAAGCATCTATGACCCCGAAATTGGATTCCACGCCCATAGGCCGCTTAAGCGTATCCAGGAAGTGCTCGAAATCAGCGGTGTTTGCGCAGATTCCGAGTGCCCTGTACATCAGTTCTCCCTCACGGTCCATTTCGGAGGCGGGGACATCGTCGTCCTTGAGGTCGTAGGTCGCGGTGTTCATTATGCAGAAGCCTGCGCTGTTTGTTCCGCTCCATACCTCGCCGCTTTCGAAGCCCACATTCACGATTCCTATGAAATCATATTTTTCGCCTTTGAAACGCAGCACCTTGTTGTCGGGGTGGTCCGTGTCCCGGTGCTTCATCATAAGCGCCCCTTCCGGCCGAATCCTTGAAGATACTATTACCGAGGTGCAGGCGAGAGATGGGACAGCTCCGAGCAGCAGGACTCCGCTGAGGAGGATTCCGATGAACTTGCGCATAACTATCTGATTATAGGTTTCATAACGAAGACGAACTCATATTCCTTGGCTTCAAGGCGGTATTTCTCTGCGGCTTTTGCTCCCCAGGTGTTTACGCAGCCGAGTCCGTTCTGCTTCAGTTCTGCTATAACGTGCGTCATTCCGTCGGGCTGCAGATCCAGCGAGTGCCACTGCGAGGAGAACTTGCGGCTGCGGACTGCCTTCAGAGCGGGGTCAAGCTCCGCATCCATCACGCTGATGTCCATATCTCTTCTTGCGAAAGGAAGTGCGGAAGCGCTGAAAGGGGCGACGGGGCTGGACAGCTCGATACCGAAACCGCTCTGGTCCTTGATCTGGAGCCACCTGAGTTCCACGTGAGTGCCGGATTCCTGCGGGCGGGGATAGCCGTAGTGGTACTGTTCGCTGACAAGCTGCGACCAGGTCCCCATCCGGGCCGCGGACTGCCTGTCGGCGTAGGTCTCGAACGGGCCCTTGCCCAGAAACTCGATGCGGTCGAAGGTTCCCGGCATCGCGAACTCGACGCCGAAGCGCAGCAGTTCCGGTGCGTTTTTGCGGATTGAGTGCAGTTTCTGCGTTACCCTGATGCTGCCGTCATCCAGAAATTCATAGCTGACGCTGACTTTCGCAAGGTCTCCGATCCCGTACTCAACGCTGTAGCGCCCGTCAGCAGCGATCCTGTCTTCGATGCCGAGAACCTTGAATTCGGGGTAGAGCCATTCCCTGCTGCGGCTGTCGTACTTCGCGCCGAGGTCGTTCTCGGTCAGGGCTCTGCCGAAGCAGGGCATCAGAGGTGCGCCGAGCAGCTCTTTTCCGCCGACAGTCCAGGACACCAGAGCCCCGTTGTCAGGATCGAAGCGATACCTGACGGGCAGTCCGTTCAGCTTTGCCGGAGCGGGGGAGTATCTGCCCTCGCGGAGAGTGATCTGCTCGTGCGCAATCTGCGTACCTGCTTGCAGCAGACCGTTTTTCTGCTTCAGTATAAAGCTGATATTCAATCTTAAGGCTGTCGCGTCAGAGTACTCCTGAAGAAGTTCCGGCTCGAAGAGTCTGACCTTCGTCTTGCATTGGGGGCTGGACTTAATATCGCCTACGCTCCCGCAGCGTACGACTTCTTCGCTGTGCAGGTCCTTGTCCGCAACCAGTTCCCAGCGTAGAGCCACATCGGAAAGGTCGGTGAAGAAATTCTCGTTGAACACCTCGACCGTACCGGGAGTGTCGGTGCCGCTGCACCAGATGTTCTGGTACTGGTAGCGCACCTCCTCCGCGTGGGGATGCAGGCTTCTGTCAGCTGCGATTATTCCATTGCAGTTGAACGAGTTGTCGCTGGCGTCCCAGGTGTTGAAATCTCCGCCGAAAGCATATATGTAGCCGCTTGCAGCGGTCTCTGAGTTCCATTTGAGCGCCTGGTCCGCGAAGTCCCAGATGAATCCGCCCTGGTAGCCGGGATATTTCCTGATCATATCCCAGTATTCCTTGAATCCGCCCATGGAGTTGCCCATCGCGTGCGCGTACTCGCACTGGATGAACGGGATTTCACCGTTCTTTGCGAACCATTCGCTTTCCTTGTAAGGATAGTACATAGGGCAGAAAATGTCTGTGTAGTAGCCAGGATCGGGCAGTGCCGCCGCTTTTTTCTTGTCGATGAAATAAGCCTTGTTCTGCCTTTCGCTCTGGACTGTTCGGCTGTCGTCCACACTCTTGATCCAGTGGTAGCAGGCTGCGAAGTTCGGGCCGTCACCTGCTTCGTTGCCCATGCTCCAGCCTATGATGCAGGGGTGGTTGATGTCCCTCTGCACCATCCGCTGGACCCTTTCGAGGTGGGTCTTTGCGTAGGCTGGGTTCTTCGCAAGCGTCTTGTCGCCGTAGCCCATTCCGTGCGACTCGTTGTTCGCCTCGTCGATTACATAGAGTCCGTAACGGTCGCAGAGTTCGTACCAGAAAGGGTCATTGGGGTAGTGCGAGGTGCGTACTGCGTTGATATTCAGTTCTTTCATTATGCGGATGTCGCGGATCATCTCTTCGCGGCTGACAACGTAGCCTCCGGTTTCGCTCAGTTCGTGCCGGTTCACGCCCTTTATGAGCACGGGCTGTCCGTTGACCAGCAACTGTTTTCCTCTGACTTCGACGCTGCGGAATCCGAAATTCAGCTCGGCTTTCGAACATACCGCGCCCTTTTTGTCCGACGCTACTGCCTTGAGATGGTACAGGTTCGGCTCCTCGGCGCTCCATAGCCGTACGCCGTCGATATGCCCTTTCGCGGGCACCTGTCTGCCGTCGATGAACCATTCTATCGTCCTGACGCTGTCAGTGGTCTCTGCCGTGAACTCGTAGTTCCCGTACATATCGGCTTTCACGCGCAGGTCGGTGATGCGCCTGCGGGGGAAGGCCGTTACCCATACTCCGCGGGCGATGCCGCTGAGACGCCAGAAATCCTGGTCTTCCATGTAAGTGCCGTCGCACCAGCGCATTATTTCGAATGCTATCAGGTTCTCCTCTCCGAACTTCACGAACCTGCTGATGTCGAAGTCCGCCTGCAGCTTGCTGTCTTCGCTGTAGCCGACTTCCTTTCCGTTTACCCATACCCGCAGATTTGAAGTCGCCGAACCTACAGTGAGTATGATGTCGCATCCTTTCCAGTCTGCCGGAACGGTGAAAGTCCTGCGGTACTGACCGACGTGGTTCTTTTCAAGCGGTACGTACGGCGGGTTGTTATTATAGAAAGACGCCCATGCATAGCCGTTGTTTATGTATAGCGGGTCCCCGAAACCATTGAGTTCCCAGCAGCCCGGAACAGGCATCTCCCGCCAGTCCCGGTCGTCGGTACCGATTGCGAAGAAATCGCCGATTTTCTGCTCAGGGCGCTCGTAGCCCTGGAATTTCCACGAACCGGCAAGGTCGAGGACGGGCTCTCCGTGCGTGAAAGTGGCGTGCATGGGGAGGCGGTTGCGGGAATTGACGTCTGGGTTCTGCCAGTCCGGCTCCTGAATAGGAGCGGCGGAGGCGCTGATGCCGATAAGTGCGGCGCAAAGAAGTGAAAGTTTCATCGCTTACAGTGTATCTGTACAAACATACGAATTATTTGCTATTTTCGCGTAATGGACAGAACTAAGGAAATAACGGCCGTCACCCTTGTCGGGGCAGTCGTAAATTTGGTCTTGACGGCGCTTAAATGCGTTGTGGGTGTGCTTGCACACTCTTCGGCCATGCTCGCGGACGGCATTCATTCCCTGTCCGACCTTCTGAGCGACGCTGTCGTCCTTGTTTTCGTGAAGATTTCCGGCAAGGACCGCGACTCCGACCACGAATACGGTCACGGCAAGTTCGAGACTTTCGCAACCCTGATTATAAGCCTGATGCTCCTTGTCGTGGCGGCGGAACTGATGGCGTCGGGAGTCGGCAAGATTGCTGCTATAACAAGAGGGGAATCCGTGGCGGTTCCCGGAATGGCTGCGGTATGGGCGGCACTCGTTTCGATTGTCTCCAAAGAACTGCTGTACCGCTACACGGCAAGGGTCGGCCGCAGGATTGACAGCCCCGTGATGATAGCTAACGCCTGGCACCACCGCTCCGACGCCCTTTCTTCAATAGGCTCGCTCGCCGGTGTCGCCGGTGCAATTTTCCTCGGCAGCAAATTCGTCATCCTGGATCCTCTTGCAGGCTGCGTCATAAGCGTTTTCATCCTTGTGATGGCGGTGAAGATGGCTGTGCCTGCGGTCCAGCAGCTTTTAGACGTCGCCCTGCCGAAAGAAGTAGAGGCGCGTATGTCCGGAATCGTGCTTTCCGTTCCCGGAGTGCGCGGGCTACACGAACTGAAAACCCGCCACGCCGGCCCCGGTATGGTGATGGAGGCGCATCTTGTGATGGATTCGAACATCTCGCTGCGCGAGGCTCACGACATCTCGAAGGAGGTTGAGGCAGCGCTTAAGAAAGAATACGGCGACAAGCTCCAGATTTCCCTGCATCTGGAGCCTGAAGACGATTCTGACTAAGTCTCAGATATTATGAAAAAACTCAAAATCGGCCTTCTCTGGCGTATCCTTATAGCCATTGCCCTGGGCATCGCCTGCGGGAATTTCCTGCCACTTCCCGTCATACGTACTTTTGTAACGTTTAACGTGGTGTTCAGCCAGTTCCTGGGCTTCATGGTTCCGCTGATTATCGCAGGTCTTGTGATACCCGCGATTGCGGATATGGGGAAGTCTGCCGGGAAACTGCTTGTCGTCACCACGCTTGTCGCATACTGCTGCACTCTTTTCTCCGGATTTATGTCCTATTTTGTCAGTTCATCCTTTTTCCCGAAAATGATAACTGCCGGAGCGGAGATGAACGTAGTCGAGGCTCACGACGTACAGCCCTTTTTTACTGTGGGTATCCCCGCGCTGATGGATGTGATGACGGCACTCGTGCTGTCTTTCGTCTTCGGACTGGGCATAGCGAGTCTGAATGCGACTACTCTCCGGAAAGTATGCGGTGAAGTCCGGGATATCGTGGTCAAGACTATCGAGGTAGTGATTATTCCGCTCCTCCCTATATATATTTTCGGCATTTTCCTGAATATGGCTTATTCCGGTCAGGTATGGGGCATACTGCTGGTTTTTGTCAAGGTTATCGGGGTGATTTTCATAATGCACATATTGCTGCTGGTCTTTCAATACTGCGTGGCTGCGCTTTTTGTCCGCAAGAATCCTTTCAAACTTCTCGGACGAATGATGCCGGCATACTTTACTGCGCTCGGCACCCAGAGTTCTGCGGCGACGATTCCGGTTACGCTGCGGCAGACCATAGCAAACGGAGTTCATCCGGATGTGGCAGGTTTCGTCATCCCGCTCTGCGCTACCATCCATCTCAGCGGCAGCACGCTTAAAATTGTGGCCTGCGCCGTCGCTCTGATGATTATGCAGGGAATTCCTTTCGACTTCCCGATGTTCGCCGGATTTATCTTTATGCTCGGCATCACTATGGTTGCGGCTCCGGGAGTCCCCGGCGGGGCTATTATGGCTGCGGTGGGGCTGCTGTCTTCAATGCTTGGCTTCGACGAGGCGCAGATCGCTCTGATGATCGCCCTTTACATAGCGATGGACAGTTTCGGCACCGCCTGCAACGTTACCGGCGACGGCGCCATCGCGCTGGCTCTCGACCGCTTCTTCCGTCCGAAGGCGTAGTTCTGCCGTATTTCTCCCCCCCCGAATCTATAAAAAAGGTTTCTACCCTCCGGACAGGATAGAAACCTTTTTTGCGTGTGGGACCCGTCTACAGTCTTGATTCAACCTTCTCCCAGTCAACGATATCCCAGAAGGCATTGATGTAGTCGGCGCGGCGGTTGCGGTAGTCGATGTAGTAGGCGTGCTCCCAGACGTCGATGACGAGAAGAGGGGAGAGGCCTTTTTTCAGCGGGTTGCCGGCGTTGGGCTCCTGGACGATTGAAAGTCTCCCTTCGGCGTCTTTTACGAGCCAGACCCAACCGGAACCGAAGAGCGTGGCCGCGGCTTTTGTGAACTGCTCCTTGAACGCTTCTAACGAACCGAAATCCCGCGTGAGTGCGGCCTCAAGCGCGGCTCCGACGGGTTTGCTCTCCGGGGTCAGGCTGTCGAAGAAGAACGCGTGGTTCAGAGCCTGCGCAGCGTTGTTGAAAATTCCGCCGTCGGCCTTCAAAACAATCTCTTCAAGCGCCATATCTTCGTACGGCGTGCCCTGAATCAGCCTGTTCAGGTTATCTACGTATGCTTGAAGATGCTTTCCATAGTGGAATTCAAGAGTCTCCCTGCTCATCTTCGGTGCGAGGGCTTCCATATCGAATGGAAGTTGAGGCTTCGTGTGTGTCATAGCGGTAAGTATTTAAATCCGCCTTGCGCCGTTTGCAAAAAATGTGCTATAATTCTGAAAATCTCAATAATAAAAGGTACATTTGCCGTATATAATTTCCTGAAATGAACACTGAACTGAACCCCAATCCTCTCGTGCGCTTCATCGGGAAGCCGGCGCGGGAATTCACCAAGGCTGACATCATCCGCTACATCCGCGAAAACGGAATCGAAATGGTCAATTTTCGTTATCCCGGCGCTGACGGCCGCCTGAAAACCCTGAATTTCATAATCAACAGCGAGGAGTACCTCGACAGCATCCTGACCTGCGGCGAAAGGGTGGACGGCTCCAGTCTCTTCCCCTATATCGAGGCAGGAGCGAGCGACCTGTACGTCATTCCACGCTACCGCACCGCTTTCCGCAACCCGTTCAGCGAGATTCCCGCCGTAGACATACTCTGCAGTTTCTACACCAAGGACGGCAGCCCGCTCGATATGGCGCCGGAGTACACCCTGCGCAAGGCCCGGCGCGAGCTCAAGCGCGTCACCGGACTGGACTACCACGTCATGGGCGAGCTCGAATACTATGTCGTCTCTCCCCGCCAGGAGCTGTATCTCGCTGATGACCAGCGCGGTTATCATGAGTCTACGCCGTTCAACAAGGGCGCGCAGCTGCGCACTCTCGCGATGAAATACATAGCCGAAGCCGGCGGACTTATCAAATACGGACACTCGGAGGTCGGCAATTTCATCAACGGCGACCTGCAGTACGAGCAGAACGAGATCGAATTCCTGCCGACAGAGCTCGAAGACGCGGCTGACCAGCTGATGATAGCGAAATGGATCATCCGCACGCTCGGGGAGCAGTTCGGCGTCGATGTGACGTTCGCGCCGAAAATCACCGTCGGCAAGGCAGGCAGCGGTCTGCATATCCACACCCGCCTGATGAAGGACGGCAGGAACGCTATGATTGAGGCGGATGGAACGCTATCGGAGAACGCCTTGAAAGCCATCGCGGGTTACCTTTCGCTGTCTTCGTCGCTGACTGCGTTCGGCAATACCAACCCTACTTCGTATTTACGTCTTGTCCCGCACCAGGAGGCCCCTACCAACATCTGCTGGGGCGACCGCAACCGTTCCGTACTCGTAAGGGTCCCGCTCGGCTGGGCTTCTGGCGCAGGGAGTATGGCTGCAGACGCGAACCCGCTTGAGACCCGTACAGAACCGGACGTGAACCTGAAGCAGACGGTGGAATTCCGCTGCCCTGACGGTTCCGCCGACATCTACCTGCTGCTTGCCGGACTCGCAGTCGCCGCCCGCCACGGTTTCGAGATGGAGAACGGCATTCAGTACGCCCGTGACCGCTATGTTGACGTCAACATCTTCGATGAAAAGAACAAGGCTGTTCTGGAGCGTCTGAGCCAGCTTCCAGCGTCCTGCGAGGAGTCGGCAATGCGACTGCAGGAGGACCGGGCCATATACGAGCGGTACGGAGTGTTCCCGCCGCGCCTGATCGACGGTCTTGTCAGCCGTCTGGCAGCATTCAAGGATTCTCGTCTGCGCGAAGAAATCGGTTCGGACTCTGAGAAGACCCTCGAACTCGTCCGCAGGTACTTCTACTGCGGGTAGGTCTTTACCTACATTCTTTGTAACTTTGCGGCATGTCGGTAGTGATATTGATGATGCTTGCAGGAGGCGTTGTCGGATTCCTTTTCAGAAGGAGACGGCTGCGCTTTCTTTCTGCCTGGATAATGGCTCTGATATGGCTGCTGCTCTTCGCTATGGGCGTGGAAATAGGCGGCAACCGGATGATTGTCGATAATTTCGCCTCGCTCGGGCTCGAAGCGGCTGCGCTCGGGGTCCTGTCCACTTTGGGAAGTGTCCTGCTCGCCCTGCTTCTGTGGCGCTGCATCAGGAAAAAATCCGCTCCCGAGTCTCATGAATCCTATGCGTGTGCGACGGATGAAACTTCTTCCGACAGCCTGTGGAAGAGTCTGAAAAGCTGCCTTTATATAGTGCTGGCTTTTGTCGTAGGACTTCTTGCGGGTCTTTTGAACGTACTTCCGTCCGAATGGTTCGCCGGGACCAGCATTTACATCCTCTATGTACTGATGTTTTCGGTCGGAGCGAGCATAGGCTGCGATACCGTGACCTTGAATAATATCGGACATATAAGCCCGGGTCTGGCGCTGCTGCCGCTGATGACGATTTTGGGCACCTGGCTCGGCTCTCTGCTCTGCTCCGCTTTTCTGGACAGGTCTCCGGCTGACTGCCTCGCTGTCGGTTCCGGAATGGGTTACTATTCATTGTCCAGTGTGCTGATTACCGAGGCCCGCGGTGCTGATTTAGGGGCGGTTGCGCTGCTCTCCAATGTGATAAGGGAGATACTGGCGATTCTCGCGGCGCCGCTTTTCTGCCGGTTTTTCGGCAGGCTGGCACCGATCTCTGCCGGCGGCTGCACCACAGCAGACACGACCCTGCCCGTAATCACCCGCGTCTGCGGCAGGGACTTCGTCGTCGTTGCCGTCTACCACGGCGTTGTGGTGGACCTGACCATACCTTTTATTGTCTCGTTTTTCTGCTCTTTATAGGCGTCGCCGTTGAATAATCTGCAACAATAATTGCTAAATTCGCGCCCGCTTCTGAAAAGGTATGAACGCGAATAAGATTGAACATTCAAGTAAAAGGAGGACCTCCGCCCTTGCAGGATATGCCGCCGGGGTGCTGGCCGGTGTGACCTACGGACTTAATCCGCTGTTTGCAAAGCCGCTTCTCGACATGGGCGTTGCGGTGGACACTATGCTGAGCATACGCTATCTGCTTGCTGTCGCTCTGCTCGGGCTTTGGATGTTGTTAAGAGGGGAGTCGCTCCGGGTGAGTGCCGCCCAGCTGCTGCGGCTCTGTGCCCTCGGAGTGCTGTTCGCGATGAGCAGTCTGACCCTTTTCCTGTCGTACAGCTATATCCCGGCCGGGCTGGCCACTACGATAGTTTTCCTCTATCCGGTGCTGGTGGCGCTGATTATGGTTACCATGAAGCAGTACCCGAGCTGGCAGGTATGGCTGTCGATTTTCGCGACCTTCGCCGGAGTCGTGATTCTGAGTCTTCCGTCAGGAGGGGTTTCTCTGAACATGCACGGAATCGCACTTGCCGCCGCGTCCGCGCTCTCGTACGCCTTTTATCTGGTCGTTGTGAACCGCAGCCGGAAATTGAGCACTGTCCCCGGCACGGTGATAACGTTCTACGCTCTGCTTATCGGCTGCGGCGTATTCTTCGCGAGGGCTATGATCACGGGAGACGACTTCCTTCACGGGGTTCACGGAGTCTACTGCTGGGCGAACCTGACCGGACTTGCCGTGTTCCCGACCCTGGTTTCGCTGACTGCGCTGGCTCTTTCAACCCGCCTTATCGGCGCCACGAAGACTTCGGTCCTCGGCGTGTTCGAGCCGATCACGGCGATAGTCGTAGGCACTCTGGTTTTCAACGAGCAGCTTACAACCAATGTCCTTGTCGGCATTGCAATCACCATCACGGCCGTAATTTTCCTGATAGTCAGCGAGAAGAACCGCGCCTGACAAGGTCTTGCACGCAGGCACTGGCATGCCGGTGCAAATTAACTCTTAACTGATCACCGAACTGTGAGCGGCGGTTTTCCGTCGGACGCGGTCATTCTCTGTTCCGGCTCTTTCAAGCGTATCTGCATCCGGAGAGCGGGAGCTTTGTCTTCAAGGATATAGTTTTATAATATAAAATTGTAATTTATTTTTGTAAAATAGAAAAACATTTGATACTTTCGTGCAAACTAATAACCTGATTTGATCCATGAAGCGGATAGTATTGGCATATATGATACTTGTATCATCTACCCTTTTTGCTCATACTCAGTCTCAAAAGGACGATTTGTTGAAAAAGATAGAATCGTCCGGAGACTTCGCCCCTCTTTTTGCTTTCCAGCCTACTCATAACCAGCCTGACAATATCACGAATGTAGCTACGTGGAGATCGGATGACGATGAATTTGCAGGAAAGGACGGGTTCATCACGCCTGCAGGCTCTGCCTTTTTTGACGGAGAGGGCAGGCGGATCCGCTTTATCGGAAGCCAGTGCGGGATGACCGGCTGCTTTCCGAGCCACGAATATGCGGAGAGGCTTGCCTCGGAGTTTTCCAGATATGGAATGAATATTATCCGTATGCACTATGTCAGCCACAGGACTCCGGCTGACGGATATCCGGTTCTTGACTCGTTCATCGAACCCGTGCAGCTTGAAAGGTTTGATTATTTCATATCCAGGCTGAAGGCGCACGGCATATACGTGTATTTCCAGCTTAATATCTCACGGAAGTTCGGCAGGGTAAACGGTTTTGATAACGCCCATCTCCTTCCCAAGTACAAAAACGGAGTTGACAACGTCAACCATCGGATGATTGAACTTCAGAAACGTTTCCATAAAGAAATACTCGAGCACGTCAATCCGTACACTGGACTTGCCTATAAGGACGAACCCTGCATCAGCATGATGGAGATTGCAAATGAGAATTCGATCGTCAATTGCTGGTTTTCCGATACGCACAGGTTCTCCTCTCTTGTGGAGCCGTACAAGAGTGAGATAATCGCAAGGTGGAACGCTTTCCTCGTGGAAAAATATGGGGATACGGAGTCGCTCAAACGTGCCTGGCTTCCCGAAAACCGGGAAACATCGGCGGAACTGCTTGTCAATGCACATGCCGACACCTATGACTACGCATCCTGGAGTATCCAGAAGTCAGGTGCGGCGCAGGCTTCATGGCAACTCAGAAGAGCCGGGAAAAGGGATGAGCTGGAGAATCCCTATCACGTCCGTCTTTTTGTAGATGAAACTACGTTGAACAAGGCTGATCCGAGACTGTTCTACAAAGGTATAGGAATTGTCGGAAGGGAAGCCTATTGTCTCTCGTTCAAGATCCGCAGTGATTCACCCATGAAGGTGAATGTCCGTATTGCACAGTACCATGAACCGTGGAAAGATGCCGGGTTAAATGCATCAGTCAAGGCTGATTATGAGTGGAAAACGTACAAGTACAATTTTACCTCAAGCCTGACTGATGACGAAGTGAGACTGGTATTCAACAATTTTCTTCCCGGGACGGTGGATCTGGCGGATGTCTCCCTGAAACAGGGGCTTGACTATGAATGGCCCGCAGGACAGACTCTGGAGGACAGGAATGTCGACTGGCCCGATAAGGGAAACTGGACTGCTTTGAGGCAGAAGTCTTCGGACTTTGTCGAATTCCTTTCGGGCATAGAGTCGGAATACTTCCTGGAGATGTATTCAAACCTTAAGGACAGTCTCGGAGTGAAGTCCGCGGTTGGCGGAACCCAGTTAGGATACGGATTCAATCAGGTACAGAGCATGATGGATTATTGCGACATCCACAGCTATTGGTGCCATCCGGCGTTCCCTGGAGGAAAGTGGGACAACAATAATTTCAATGTGAGGAACGAGGCTGTCATCAACAGCTACGGGCATCCCGCCTCCCCGTTTACAAAGGTCGCACGCTCAAGAATACTTGGCAAGCCTTTTACAGTCAGTGAATTTGATATCCCCAACCTGAATTTCTATTGTGCCGAGGCCGATGTAATGATGGCAGCTTTGGGAGCATTCCAGAACTGGTCCGGATTGATACAGTTTTCCTGGATACTGGATACGGATTATGACCGCAATTGGCTGTGGCCTATGTTTGACATGTGTTCGGCACCTCAGAAACTCGTGCATTTCCCGGCATGCTATGCTATGTTCGTAAGAGGGGATGTCCGTCCGGGAAGCGAGCGTCTGGTGTTTGCGGACCGGTCTTCTCTGAAAGAGGATATAGTCAAGGTCACGGACAGGCAGACCTCCGACGGACACGGCTACCATGAATCCCAACTCCTGAACAGCCTGCCGCTTGCGGTAGTTTCCGGCGTTCAGGTAGAAGAAAATCCGGATATCTATCCGACTCAAGGGAAAACCGTGATCCGCAGCGAAAGCGATATTCCATCCGACATAGTTGAAGCGTTTGAAAACAAGCATATTGTCAGCAGCACAGGAGAACTGGTCTGGGACTGGCAGAAAGAGGGCGCCGGATATTTTATGGTAGATACCAGAAATACCAAAGTCTTTTCGGGCTTTGTCCGCGACCGTTCATTCGTGTACAGGGGCATGACTCTGACTCCCGGTAAAACCCGTCTGGATTGGATGACCTTGTCCCTGACGCTTGCCCGGGCATCGGCAAATACGGGACCTGCAAACCTTCTGCGCCCGGGAACGTATCTTCTTGCCGCGAGCGGTCTGGTCCAGAATACCGATATGAAAGTAGTCCGGATCGCCGGGAATCCCGAGCGGATATCGATTTCGTCTCCGGCAGGCGGCCGTCTTGGCACCGCTCCGGTCCTGTGCGAAGGGATAGAGGCGGAAATCGCCCTTGCCGGTCTTGGCGGCAGGGTGTCCTGTTTCGCTCTTGATCCGGATGGGAACAGAAAGGCGGAAGTCCCGGCAGCTTGTGATAAAAACGGTTCCGCCATTTTGAAAATCGGGCCTCAGTACCGGACGGTGTGGTACGAATTGATTGTAGACTAACCTCATTATTATATGAAAAATAAACGGATAACAGTTGTTGCATGCTTTCTGTTCATTGCGGTGGCAGGAATGTCGGCAGAAGATGTGGTTACCGATACTCTCGGTACGGTGAAATCCGTTGCAAGAGACCCTTCGGAGATTTTGAGAGGAAGGATGTCAGGGGTCAGGGTATCGGCAACGGACGGAAGTCCTTCGGGACAGCTGAATGTCAACATCAGAGGGCTTAATACCCTGAGGGGAGATTCACAGCCTCTGTGGATAGTGGATGGCGCTGTAATAGGGTCATCACTGAATTATAACCTCAACTCATTCTATCTTTCAGGAGGCGCTACGATCAACGGGGATCCTTTGCCGGACTATTCCGGACGCAGCTATACTTCTCCCAAAGGCAACTTCTCATGGCTCAATCCTTACGATATCGAATCGATAGAAGTTCTCAAGGATATATCTGCAACGTCGCGCTACGGTATGCAGGGGGCGAACGGTGTCGTGATAGTCAGGACAAGAAGGCCGTACTCGAATGAAAACAATATCTGGGCGAATTATGATGTCGGACTCGTCGTCCCCACTCAAAAAGGAGAGACTTTCGGCAACGGGATACTCTCTTCCTATGATTTGGGAATGAACGGTATGCTCGGGACAAATTCTTTCTATAACATTTCGGGCTGGTTGAGAAGCGATGACAGATATATTTCGAAAACCGGGTCGACTCTTGCCGGAGCCGCGGTCAATCTTGAAACGGCAGCGAACAACTATTTTCATTTCGGTCTCAATTCGTTCCTGAGTTATGGCGACATGATGTCAAGTTCCGGTACCAATTTCCTTACGCAGCCGTCGGTTATGCTTCTCTCCAGATATCCGGACGGCTTTGCCGCAGACAGGCTTTCCGACTGGATATCTTCTTTCGACGATGAGACTCTTGATTTCAGAAGTGTCAATTCCGTCTGGTTGAGGATCAATCTGTTGAAGACTCTGAAACTCACCATTGCGGGAGGCATGGACTATCAGAACCAGACCAGGTATATATGGCATGGAACCGGAACTTCATTCGGAAAGGAATTTTCAGGGGCTACAGGTATTCTCAACAATTCCCTGTTGAATTACAATGCCTCCGCCGAACTGAAGTATGACAGAACCTTTGCAGTCATGCACAGGCTTCGCGCGTCGCTTCTTATG
>Ga0129311_1001354_pt1 | contig 17512 bp, 17 predicted proteins | sample Go1ome_FD_94435 | JGI IMG/M metagenome (GOLD analysis project Ga0129311, IMG submission 94435) | Western lowland gorrila individual fecal microbial communities from Wisconsin, USA - Go1022B metagenome | ecosystem: Host-associated > Mammals > Digestive system > Large intestine > Fecal | place... | reverse complement strand
CTTTGAAAACGCAAAACTCATATTTCCACCCGGGGCGGTAGAAACGGCAAGTGCCGCAATCTTCATCATCTCCGGCACAACCGGATTGATAGCGGTCAAATCCCGGCTTCTGCTGCATGAGCAATTCAAACGCCCGCTGCTTGCCCTTTGTGAAATACATTCCGGCTGCACCTCCTTTCCTGCGGGCATAAAAAAACGGCGTTACTTTCTCCCCCAAAGGGGTTAAGGTAACGCCGTTTGTGTGCGTATTCAGTTTTTAACACATTCCCTGTCTATCCGCTGTCCGCAAAACCATTGATTTTATTAGCTTTTTGCCGCTATCGCTATCACACCTCATTATTCAACCGTCCAGGCTTCCAGCGTATGCTTGCCGACATCAAGGCTGGGCGGATCAAGCGTGTCATTGTAAAGGACATGAGCCGCTTTGGGCGCGATTATCTCCAAGTGGGAATGTATACCGATGTTGTTTTCCCGGAGTTTGGCGTTCATTTCATTGCCGTCAATGACGGCGTGGACAGCACACGCGGCGAAAGTGAGTTTACCGCGATCCGCAATGTGTTCAACGAAATGTATGCCCGCGATACCTCTAAGAAGATTCGCGCTACATGGCAGAGTAAAGGCAAGTCCGGCGAGCATTTGACGACCATTCCGCCCTATGGGTATATGAAAAGTCCAGAGGACAAAAAGAAATGGATCGTCGATGAAGAAGCCGCAGCCGTCGTACAGAAGATATTCTCCCTGTGCGCGTCCGGCAAGGGACCCACGCAGATTGCTAAATGGCTCAAACAGCAGCAAATCTTGAACCCAACCGCCTATTGCCATGCGAAAGGTCTGCCGACCAGCAACAAGCCGACAGCAGACCCGTACAAATGGACAAATGAAACGGTTTCCCGCATTTTGGAGCGCGTAGACTATCTGGGGCATACCGTAAACTTCAAGACTACAAAGCAGTCCTACAAGAGCAAGAAGAAAATCTGGAATGACCCTGAGAATTGGGTGATTTTTGAGAACACCCAGCCGCCAATCATCGAGGAAAGCGTGTTCCTGATTGTTCAGAACATTCGCAAGGCGCGTCGCCGCCCTACCAAGATGGGTGAAATGGGTATGTTCTCCGGGCTGCTGTATTGCGCAGAGTGCGGCGGCAAAATGTATCAATGCCGCGCTACCAACTTTGCAGAAAACCAGAAATACTTCGTCTGCTCCACCTACCGCAAGGGCAAGGATCTCTGCACGACCCATTCTATCAAGAACGTCGTGCTGCATGAAATTGTTCTGCGAAATCTGCGGGAAGCAATCTCCTATGTTTCAGAGCATGAAGCGGAGTTCATTCAGGACGCAGCCGAGAGCGATATGCGGGACAGGGATGCCGAGTTTGTTCGGAAGCGCGAAACGCTGGCAAAGGCGGACACGCGGATTGCAGAGCTTGACCGCATTATCTCCCGACTGTATGAGGACAACGTGATTGGAAAACTGTCAGACGAACGGTTTATCAAAATGTCCCATGACTACGAGCTGGAACAAAGCAACCTGAAATCAATGGCAGAAGTCCTGCGCAAGGATCTGAAGCAGCAGGAGCAGCAGAAAACCAATGTTAGGGCGTTTATCGCTGCCGTGAAGAAGTACACGGATTTGCAGGAGCTTGACGCGGCTGTTCTCCGTGCTTTCATTGACAGGATCGAAGTTTCTCATGTTGACAAGAAATCCAGAACACGGGAAATCACCATCGTCTATAACTTCATCGGTGCATTTGACTTCACACGGGCAATCGAAAATGCCCGCAACACAAGTAAAAAAGAGCAAAGAACGGCATAGCCGTTAAGCTACACCGTTCTTTGCTTCAATGTTTTCCTAAGTCACCGCCGCATTCAGCGGGGCGTTTTCTTTGTCTTGGGCGTGTATCTGCGATGGATGCTTAGTCCAGCTTCAGATCGTTTTCACCGATCCAGCCCAGCTTCCGGCCCAGGCAGCCAAACAGCCAGGTGATCACCGCAGGCAGGATCAGGCAGATCAGTGCCATAGCCAGCCAGTCTGTACCGGTGATGGCAGCCTTTGTGCCGTTTGCCACATCATTGACCCATCCGGCATACACGCCAATGGGGCCGACCATACCGCAGGTACCCATACCGGAGGCAACACCGCCGGAGGGATCGTTCATCTGGAAATGAAACAGGCAGGTGGCAATGGGGCCGGTGATGGCAGAAGCCAGAATGGGCGGGATCCAGATTTTGGGATTCTTCACGATGTTGCCCATTTGCAGCATAGAGGTTCCCAAGCCCTGGCTGATCAGTCCGCCCCAACGGTTTTCCCGGAAGGACATCACAGCAAAGCCTACCATCTGGGCGCAGCAGCCGGCAACCGCCGCACCGCCTGCCAGGCCGGTCAGACCCAGGGCAGCGCAGATTGCCGCAGAGGAAATGGGCAGGGTCAGAGCAATGCCTACCACCACGGACACCAGAATGCCCATCCAGAAGGGCTGCAAAATGGTTGCCCATTCCACAAAGGCGCCTACGGAGGAAGCTGCCGTACCAATGGCCGGAGCGATCAGCGCAGACAGTGCCACACCTACCAGAATGGTCACCAGCGGGGTAACCAGAATGTCCACCCGCGTCTCTTTGGAGACGGCCTTGCCGCATTCCGCTGCCACAATGGCGATCAGCAGCACAGCCAGAGGGCCGCCTGCACCGGCAGTGCCGGACAGCGTGGTACTGCCCAGCATATTGGCAGAATAGCCAACGGTTGCCAGGGAAAACAGCACCAGAGGCGGAGCCTGCAGGGCATAGCCGATGGCAACTGCCATGGCAGGGCCGCTCATTGCGGCTGCATACTTGCCCACATCCACCAGGAACGGCAGGGACAGCTGCTGGCCCAAGGTCTTAACGATCGTTCCGATGAGCAGGGAGCAGAACAAGCCCTGTGCCATGGCGCTCAGTGCATCAATGCCGTAGCGCTTGGCAGAAAAAACGATATTCTTTCTTTTCAAAAACGTACCCATGATTTTCTCCTTCTACTGTCTTGTCAGTTAGATAGTCACCATTATATACATTTCAACTGTCTTGTCAAGAAGGATTTGACAAGGATATGAGAATATGGTACAAAAGAAGTACATTACGATGCGAGGTGTCGCTTATGACCGGTGAAGAACGCAGGAACCAAATCCTGCAAATGCTCAAAAACCAATCCACTCCCCTTTCCGGCACGGCTTTGGCAGGGGCCTTCCATGTCAGCCGCCAGGTAATCGTGCAGGATATCGCCCTGATGCGGGCAGAAAACCATGATATTCTCTCCACCAACCGGGGGTATCTGTACCGCCGCAGAGACAACTCCGATTCCCTGCCCAAGCGTGTCTTTTTCGTTCGGCACAGCACCCAGCAGGTTCTGGATGAATTTATGGCAGTGCTGGAGCTGGGTGGTATGATCCTGGATGTTGTGGTGGAGCATGAATTGTACGGTCAGATCCGGGTGGATCTGCTGATCGAATCGGAACAGGATGCCCGGGAATTCTACGAAAAACTGATGCTCTCCAAGGACAATCCCCTGAAGGCCCTGACTGACGACTGCCATTATCACACCGTTGCCGCCCCGTCCGAGCGGCTTCTGGATCTCATCGAGCAGGAGCTGCGGCACAAGGGCTTCCTGTGCGAGCCTAAGTAGGCTGCTGCCACTGCTTTCGCTTACGGATCAGCAGAAGGGCAGCCAGAGCAAAAAGCACCCCTACCCCGCCTGCTGCCAGCTGAAAGGTTTCCAGTCCTCCGGGTTTGGGCAGCGTATAGCGCAGATTGATAATGTGCAGCGTGTTGTCGATCATCTCTCCCTGATCATCTCGAATGTTGTCCTCCTGGGTTAAATGGCTGTATTTGTGTACCGACACCCGGATGGGCGTTGTAATGCGGTTATACCCCTCCGGCGCTTTGGTTTCCACCAGGTAATAGGTCCCGTATTCCAGGCCATAGATTTCTGCTCGCCCTGTCTCGTCGGTGATGACCTGTGTCTGCTTTTCTCCTGCCATGGATCGTTCCGTCCAAAAAGACGTGATTCCTACGATTTTATGATCCTGGCCGATTTTTACCAGTCTTTTCTCGGTGATTCGGCTGGTCAGCTCCCCTGCGCTTAGCTCTCGGACGATCTGAAAGCCGGCTCCTGCTAAAGGCCGTCCAGCCACATCCGTATTCTGGATAATGATCCCACCTACAGGGATTCCCTCCCCATGTGCCCCGGCAGAAATCGGAATACAAAGCCCTATGAGCAAAGCAGCCAGCAGACATAATCGTTTCATGATTTTCTCCCCCTTTATATGTTCCGGCATTTCCCCACCGCCGGTCGGAATGTGACAACAGTGTAGCACAGATGTACTGTCACTATTTGGAGAATCCGGGACGATGGGGATCTTTTCCTGTGAGAATTTGGAAGCTGCCTCCGCCCCGGCAGGAGGGATATTGACTTTTTCCGGCACAGGGGATATGATAATCCTGCTACTACGCAATTATGAGGACAATATGAAACGATTCCACAAAATCTATCTGGAAATATCCAACATTTGCAATCTTAACTGTAACTTTTGCCCCGGAACCAAGCGGGAAAAACGCAGCCTGTCTCTGGAGGAATTTGCTTCCCTGCTTCCCAAGCTGCGGCCCTATTCCGATTATTTATACTTCCATCTGATGGGAGAGCCTTTGTGCCATCCCAGGCTTGCAGAATTTTTGGCTCTGGCAGGACAGGCCGGTTTTCGGGTGATTCTCACCACCAACGGAACGCTGCTCCAATACCGGCAGGAGATCCTGCTGAATGCTCCGGGGCTGTATAAAATCAATGTTTCCCTCCACGCTTTTGAAGCAAACGATCTGGCTATCCCCTTCCAGGACTATCTGGATCGCTGCCTTGCCTTTGGTCAGGCGGCCCAAGGGAATAAACTGGTGGTCTACCGTTTGTGGAATCAAGGCGGTGCAGAGCAGCGCAATGCAGATATCTTGAAAGCCCTGAAGGCTGCCTTCCCTGAGCCTTGGCAGGAACAGCGCAGGGGGATCCGGATCGGGGATAAGATTTTCCTGGAATATGGAGATAAGTTTGACTGGCCGGATCTGGAAGCACCGGAGGGCAGCTGCCGGGTATTCTGCTATGGTCTGCGGGATCAGATCGGCGTTCTGGCCGATGGAACCGTTGTCCCCTGCTGCTTGGATCACGACGGTGATATGGCTTTGGGGAATCTCTTCCATGAGGATCTGGAAACCATTTTGAATACCCCCCGGGCAAAGGCCATTTACAATGGTTTTTCTGACCGCTATGCCGCCGAGCCGCTGTGCAGGAAATGCGGCTACGCCCGGCGCTTCGGATAATGAATTTGGATACTTTTTCAAACTGCAAATTGGGGAAAATCCGCCGATATTCGCAGATGCAATTGTGCGGTACTTTCTAAAAATAGTTTAGTTTTTATTGTAATAAAGGAGAATAGCATGGCTAAGAAATCAGTTTTATTTGATTTAGACGGAACCCTGACGGACTCCGGAGAAGGCATTATCAACTGTGTCATTCCTGCCTTGGAGCATTTTGGACTGCCCGTTCCCTCCCGGGAAGCACTGCGGGTCTTTGTGGGCCCGCCCCTTCAGGATTCCTTTATTCAGCACGGTGTTCCTGCGGACAAGGCTGAGGAAGCTGTGGCGGTGTACCGCAGCCGTTACATTCCCATCGGTATGTTTGAAAACACCCCCTATCCCGGTATTCGGGAGCTGCTGGAAGCACTGACTGCCGGTGGCCACAAGCTGTATATTGCCACCTCCAAGCCCGAGGGGATGTCCCGGGAAATCCTGGAACACTTTGATCTGAGCAAGTACTTCACCATGATCTGCGGCGCTTCCATGGACTTCTCCCGGAACACCAAAGAGGCGGTCATTGCCTATCTGCTGGAACAGAGCGGAGAATCAGAAAACATGGTCATGGTAGGTGACACCAAATTTGATATCCTGGGAGCAAAGCACCATGGCATTCCCGCCATTGGTGTCAGCTGGGGCTATGGTAAGGTAGAGGACATGGTGGCTGCCGGAGCAGAGGCCATTGCCGATACCCCTCGGCAGCTTTTGGAGCTTTTGGAAGCATAGCATTTTTGCGGCGCAGATGATTCTGCGCCGTTTTTTCATTGAGCCGCCGGATGACACTTGACAGAAGCAGCACATTTTGATAAAATTTTTGTAATTTTATATAATTTAATATAATGCAGGAGGTAGATTATGGATCTGAATACGATGGTATTGTCCAAGCAGGGGCGCTTGATCGCCTGCTTGCAGGAAAATCTCCGCATTCCCAGTGTGCGGGAAGAAGCCCTGCCGGATGCCCCCTATGGTGTCCCTGTCCGGAAAAGCCTGGAACATATTCTGAATGCCGCTGATGCCATGGGATTTCGTACCTGCAATGTAGACAATCACATCGGCTGGTGTGAATACGGGCAGGGAGAAGAAATGGTCGCTGTGCTGGGCCATCTGGATGTGGTGCCCGCCGGAGACGGCTGGCGTGTAGATCCCTGGGGCGGCGAGATCCGGGATGGTAAGGTCTTCGGTCGGGGCTCCATGGACGACAAAGGCCCCTGTGTTGCAGCCCTCTTTGCATTGGAGGCACTGCGGGATTGTGGCCTGCCCCTCAAGCGCCGGGTGCGGCTGTTATTCGGCTGCTGCGAGGAAACCGGTGCTGCTGATGTACGCTACTACCTGGCGCAGGGCGGCGAGATCCCTGTCATGGGATTTACCCCGGATGCAGAATACCCGGTCATTCACGGAGAAAAAGGCATTCTTCATGCCAAATGCCGCCGCAGCCTTTCTCAGTCCGGCCCTCTGAAGTTGGTTTTTACCCAAGGCGGCGAGGCGGATAATGTGGTTCCCAGCTATGCCAAGGCAGAGCTGAAATGCGACCGGGCACTTGCAGATACCATCGCCCGCACCACCATGGAAAAAGTAACCTTCACACCCACAGATACCGGTGTCCTGGTGGAAGCTCAGGGTGTCAATGCCCACGGAAGCATCCCCTGGGCCGGGGAGAATGCCATTGGACGGCTTATCCTTGCCCTGAATACCCTGCCCTTTGAAGGGGAAATGGCGCAGATCCTGCGTTTCCTGTCGGAGAAGGTCGGCATGGACACCAAGGGCAAGCTTTCCGGGATCCACCTGTGGGACGAACAATCCGGCGACCTCAGCTTTAACCTGGGTGTGATCACAGTGGAAAACGACACCATGGAGCTGCGCTTCAATTATCGCTACCCTGTCACCTTCACCTACGAGGACTGCGCCCCTGCTTTCCAAAAGCTTTTTGAAGACATGGGCTTTACAGTGGAGCAGGTGCATACCAACAAGCTCTATATTCCCGCAGATGCGCCCCTCGTTCAAACGCTTTTGAAGGTCTACAAGGCGCACACCGGCCTGGAGGGCACGCCTATTTGCATCGGCGGCGGCACTTATGCAAAATCCTTGCCCAACATTGTGGCCTTTGGCCCCATGTTCCCCGGAGAGGAAATGCGGGAACATAAGCCGGATGAATACATTGAGATCCCGCAGCTGATGAAAAATGCGCAGATCATTGCATCTGCTATGTATGAAATGGCAAAATAAGGAGGAAGCAATATGAACATCAATAACACCCTTCTGGATATGGGAGCCGGACTTCCGGATGATATCCGGCAGCACCAGCAGTTTGGAAATTACGCAGAAGCCATTCGCCTAATTGACCTGCGCCTTCAGCAGAACAACCTGCCGAACTGCCTGCGCAATTCCCTGATTGCCCATCGGGAGCGTTTTTGCCGGATCCCCGCTCAGTTCCCTTACACCAAAGAGGAAGCTCTGGCCATTCTGCGCAAGCAGATCCCGGACTTTACCATGGAAGAGCTGAATGATCAAATTGATTTGCGCAATGTCCGCTGGATCTATGTCAACGGCGAGATGCGGATCTTCCAGCGGTTCGATCAGACCCTGTTCGCTGTAGTAGATGACATCCGCAGCCGACTGCCTCAGACACAGGAGAATGTCCAGAGAACCGACTATGCCATGGGCATCATGAAAGAAAAAGGGGTCATGGCAAACCGCATCCGGGTACGGCAGACCATCAAGCTGTCTGACGAGCTCTTCACTCCGGGGATGTTCCTGCGGGCCCACCTTCCCCTGCCCGCCGCCTGCCAGCAGCAGTCTGATATCCGCATTGAACGCATTTTCCCGGAAACTGCCTCCATTGCCCCGGAGGATGCTCCCCAGCGCACCATTTGCTGGGAGGTTCGCCCTCAGGAAAATCCGGAATTTACGGTGGAGTATTCCTATACCCATACAGCCCGCTATCAGGATGTCTACAACGGAAAGGGTCAGCCGGGGGTTTATGACTTTGATTTGCAGGAGCAGTACCCTCACATTGTGTTCACTCCCTTTATCCGCAGTCTTTGCAAGGAGCTGACGGAAGGACTGGAGGATCCTCTGGCAAAGGCCCGGGCGATCTATGATTTTATTACCAGGAATATGCGCTATACCCATGTCCCGGATTATTTTGTTCTGGACAGCATTGCCGAAAGTTGCGCCCGAAACTACAACGGTGACTGCGGTGTGTTTGCCCTGTTGTTTATCACCCTTTGCCGCTGCGCCGGTATCCCCGCCCGGTGGCAGAGCGGTCTGGTGGCCCGCCCGGAGGAAGCCGGATGCCATGACTGGGCTCAGTTCTATGTAGAGCCCTACGGCTGGGTGTTTGCAGACCCCTCCTTCGGTGTCTCTGCCAATCGTCTGGGCAAGGAAGACCGCCGTCAGTTTGTTTTTGGAAATCTGGATCCCTACCGCATGGTTGCCAACCGCGCTTTCCAGGCAGATTTCACCATTCCTAAGACCCAGTGGCGGGCAGATCCCTATGACAATCAGGCCGGTGAACTGGAATCCGACAGCTGCGGCTTCCAGGCTAGCCAGCTGATCCGCACCCAGACCCCCCTTTCCTGCCAGGAGATCACCGGTTAAACCCAATAATTCCATAAAAACCACCGCAGTTCTTTCGAGCTGCGGTGGTTTTTGACAAATTAAATGATTTCCAGCTTAATGGTATTGGTATTGCCTGTAGAGCCATCCACCGGGCCACCGGTGATGAGGATGTTATCGCCGGGCTGGAGGTTCAGCTTTTTCTTGGTTTCCTTCTTTGCATAGTAGAACATGACATCCATGCTGGGGAACTGATCGGCCATAATGGGGGTAACGCCCCAGCTCATGGCCATCCGCCGCCAGATCTTGCGATTGGTAGTCATGCCAATGATATCAAAGGGGGTGCGGAACCGGGAAACCAGCATAGCCGTGGTACCGGACACAGAGCAGACCACAATGGCCTTGGAATTCATATCCATTGCCATGGAGCAAACCGCATGGGAAATGCAGTCCAGGGTGTCCTGGCCGTTGTAAGGCACCGACAGGAAGCGCTGCTTGTAGTCGATGTGATTTTCGGTGTACTCAGCAATCTGAGACATGGCCTTGACCGATTCCACAGGGTACTTACCGGCAGCAGATTCTCCGGACAGCATAACACAAGAAGTTCCGTCATAGACCGCATTGGCCACGTCAGAGATCTCTGCACGGGTGGGGCGGGGGTTCTGGATCATGGATTCCAGCATTTCTGTGGCGGTAATGACCCACTTACCCATTCCGCGGCAGATTTTGATCAGCTTCTTCTGAACTGCGGGGACCTCTACATAGGGGATCTCCACGCCCAGATCACCACGGGCGATCATCACACCGCTGCACGCCTGGCAGATCTCCACGGCATTGTCAATACCGGCCTGGTTTTCAATCTTGGCCACAATGGCAATGTCGTTGCCGCCGTTGGCATCCAGCAGCTCCCGGATATCCCGGACATCCTGGGCGCAGGAGACAAAGGAAGCTGCCACAAAGTCCACCCCATGCTGAACACCAAAGAGGATATCCGATTTATCCTGCTCTGACAGGTAGGGGCCGGACATGACCTTATTGGGGAAGGACATACTCTTGCGGTTGGACAGGGTACCGCCCACCTTGCAGATACAATGAATGTCATTTCCCTCAATGGACTGCACCTCAAATTCCAGCAGTCCGTTGTTTACGGTGACCATATCACCGGCCTTCAGCTCATTGTGCAGATTTTTATAGCTGACACTGACCCGAGTCTCGTCGCCCTGGATATCCTCAGTGGTAAAGGTGAAGCTGCTTCCCTGTGCAATATCGGCTTTACCTTCGGCAAAGGTGCCGATCCGGTATTCCGGGCCCTTGGTATCCAACAGGATGGGAATGGGTAGATTCAGCTTCTTACGCACCTTCTTCACCAGTGCGATTTTCTTTTCCTGTTCTTCATAGGTACCGTGAGAAAAATTCAGCCGGGCGACATTCATGCCCGCCAGACACATTTGCGACAAAACCTCTTCGTTTTCGCTGGCAGGGCCAATGGTGCAGATAATTTTCGTCTTACGCATGATATTTCTCCTTTGCTTTGATTCTGTCTGGCAACAGTTTACCACGGGATCCCCGCTCCGTCAATCCTTAAATCAGGATATCCACCTGGTAATGCCGCAGCCAAAAGTCCAGCTGCAACAGGTATGCCATGGTCTGCGGGCGGCCCATCAGCTGGCCATACCAGGGCCAAGGGCTGTTGCCTTCCAGGTACTCCCCTACGCCTTTTCGGGACAGCAGCCGGAACACCGGGGCTGCCTTTTGGTTCAGCAGCCCTTCAAACCGCTGGAAAATCAGCTTCTCATAGCGAGGATCATGGGTTTTGGGATAGGGGCTCTTTTTCCGGTGGAGCACCTGGGTCGGAAGCACACCGGTCATGGCTTTGCGCAGCAGCCCCTTCTCCTGTCCGCCCAGATCCTTGTACATCCAGGGAACGCCATAGAGATACTCTGCAATCCGGTGGTCACAGAAGGGCACCCGTACCTCCAAGGAGGAATACATACTCATTCTGTCCTTCCTGTCCAGAAGGGTCTGCATAAACCACCGGAAATTCAGATTCACCATTTCCTTCATTCGCTTTTCCAGAGCGGTATTTTCTGGCAAAATATCACTTTCCCGGCAGGTTTTGTCATAGGCTTCCCGGACAAATTCTTCCGGATCAGAAGAAACTCCGGGAAGCAGAAGTTTGATGCGGTCAGCGGTGTTCTGCGCCCAGGGGAAGCCGTCTGCATCCCGAATTTCCGGATCCCGGTACCAGGGATATCCGCCGAAAATCTCATCGGCACATTCTCCCGACAGAGCCACCGTCACCGTGTCCCGGATCTCCCGGCAGAAGGCCAGCAGAGAAAAGTCCACATCCGCCATTCCCGGCAGGTCTCTGGCAATGGTGGCATCTTCCAGGGCAGAAACCAGCGCCTCCGGGGTCAGCACTGTCCAGTGGTGCCGGGAATGAATGGCCTGCTGCATCAGGCGGATATAGTCATCATCGGAATTGGGCTGAAATTTGCTGGCCCGGAAGTAGATGTCATTGTCCAGGTAATCCACGGAGAAGGTAGGCAGGATCTCCCCCCGCTGGGCCATGGCCTGGGCACACAGGGCACTGATCAGGCTGGAATCCAATCCCCCGGATAAAAAGGTGCCGATGGGCACATCGGAAACCATCTGCCGGGAGATGGCATCCCGCACCAAAAATCCCACCTTTTCTACGGTGTCGGCAAGGGAATCCGTATGCTCACGATCCCGCAGCTGCCAATAGCGGTGAACACATAATTTCCCATGGGAATAGTATCCCATGCACCCCGGCTCCAGCTCCCGGATTCCCCGGAAAACGCCGCTTCCCGGAAGCCGCCCCGGTCCCAGCAGGATCAGCTGAAAAATGCCGGTTTCGTCGATCTCCGCCTGGAAGGTGGGATACTGAAGAATGGTTTTGATCTCCGAGGCAAACAGCAGCCCGCCTGCATGATCTGCATAAAACAGGGGCTTCACCCCGATCCGATCCCGGGCAAGGAACAGTCTTTGCGCCCGATTCTCCCAAATGCCAAACGCAAAGATTCCATTGAACCGTTCCAGGCAGGCTGAGCCCCATTGGGCATAGCTGTGCAGCACCACCTCGGTGTCTGAATACCCTTGGAAGTGGTGCCCCAAGGTTTCCAACTCCTGCCGGATCTCCCAGGTGTTGTAAAGCTCTCCATTGTACACCAGTGTATAGTTCTCTCCACCCCAATCCAAAACCATGGGCTGCTGACCGCCCTGGGGGTCGATCACCGCCAGTCGCGTATGCAGCAGGGCACAGTTTTCCGACTGATAGCACCCACTGCCATCCGGGCCTCTGCGCTTCATAGTCTCCAACATCTTCTCCAACACCGCCGGATCTGCCATCAGATCCAGTATTCCGGCAATGGCACACACCATCAACCACATCCTTTCCATCCCTCTATTCTATGCCGGGGCAGCCGATCCTTGCATACTATTTCCTGTCGGGGATATACTACCTCCGGTGATGAAAAATGAAAAACAGCAAAGAAATCCTGACCTCTGTGCTGAAAACCGCCCAAATGGGGCAGGTGGGCATTCGCAGCCTTCTGGATACCACCATGCAGCCTGCTTTGCGCAGCGCTCTGGAGTCGCAGCTGCGGGAATATGATGCCATTGAAACCGAAGCCCACGCCATAGCCAGCCAGCGGGGCTGGGAACTGCGGGAGCTGGATCCGGCGGTCCGCTTTCTGTCTGACCGCATGACCCGGATGAAGCTGGTTGGCAGCAACCGCGATTCCCGGATCGCAGATATGATGATCCAGGGGAATACCCGGGGGCTAATTCAGGGGATCCGGGGGCTGCATCAGTATCCCAGCCGGGATGACCGCGTCAGCGGTATCTCGCAAAAGCTCCTGGACTGCGAAACGGCCAATATTCGTCAGATGCAGCAATTTCTATAGGGCGGGAAGGATCTCCCGTCCTTTTTGTCACCTGCCTCCCTGCCGGTGCATAGACTGTCTGCGAATGCGAAAGGAGGTTTTTCTATGTCCGCTACTGGCTACATACAGGTAAATGCCTACGCAAGCTATGCCCGTCTCCCCCTTCGGGATGTGGCCATCACCATTACTGCCAATGACGGTACGGCCATTGCCATGCGTCTGACAAACCGAAGCGGCCAGATCGTCCCGGTGGAGATACCTGTGCCGGAGGCTTCTGACAGTCAGGTGCCAAATCCGCCGGAACGTCCCTTTGCCACAGTCAATCTCTATGCCCATCTGCGGGGCTATGAGCAGGTGGAGGCAGAGAATTTACAGGTGTTTGCCAATACGGTCACCCAGCAGGATCTGATGATGATCCCCCTGTCTGAGCTGCCTGACAGTTGGGATCAGACAGCGGTCTACACTACACCACCCCAAAATCTCTAGGAGGTAGCCTATGCCGCCTGTCTTACCCTACATTCCCCAACGGATCACCGTCCATCTTGGGCCGCCCAATTCGGATGCGGAAAATGTCACAGTCAGCTTTGTAGATTATGTAAAAAATGTAGCTTCCAGCGAAATATATCCCACTTGGGAGGAAAGCGCTCTCCGGGCCAACATTTTGGCCATTGTTTCCTTTGCCCTCAACCGGGTATACACGGAATTTTACCGCAGCCGTGGCTATGATTTTGACATCACCAGCTCCACGGCCTATGACCAGTTTTTTGTCAAGGGCCGGAGTTATTTTGAAAATGTGGCCCGTCTTGCCGAGGAACTGTTCAACGATTATCTCCGGCGGCCGGGATTTGTGGAGCCTCTGGCTGCCAAGTTTTGTAACGGAACCACCGTCACCTGCGAGGGTCTCAGCCAGTGGGGCAGCCAAAATCTGGCACGGCAGGGTTATAATACGACCCAGATTCTGCGAAGCTATTACGGAAATATTGAAATCGTCACCGATGCACCGGTGATGGGCATCACCAGCTCCTATCCCGGAACCCCATTGCGCCGGGGAACCTCCGGCCCCAGTGTGGTTTTGATTCAAACCGCCCTGAACCGCATCTCCCAGAGTTATCCGGCCATTCCCAAAATTCCCTCCATAGACGGTATCTTTGGCGCTCAAACAGAAGCTACCGTGCGGAAATTTCAGGAAGTGTTTCATCTGGATGCAGACGGCATTGTGGGCAGCGCCACCTGGTATGCCATTGTGCGGATCTATGTGGCGGTTACCTCCCTTGCTGAGCTGAGAAGTCAGGGACAGCAGTTCTATGCCAACTCCTGGGCCAGCCGGAATCCCATTTCCTTTGGAGATCGGGGTGTCCGGGTGGAGCATCTGCAATTCATGCTGTCCGTACTGTCTGCCTACATCCCGGAGATCCCCGGTGTCCAGGTAGATGGGGTATTTGGGCCTGCCACCCGGAATGCCGTTCTGGCTGTGCAGCAGCGGTATGATCTGCCCCAGACCGGGATCGTTGACCATCGCACCTGGGATGAGATATACGATCAGTTCTCCGGGATCGAAACCATCTCCTGGCGAAACCCGGAGGATTTCCCTTATACCAACGCCCTGATTTCCGGCATGCCCCCTCGGGCAAGATATGCCCGCTCCACCACCATGACCCAGTATCCCGGCGTACCGCTCAGCAGCGGCAGTCAAGACCCAGTTCGTCAGGAGGTGATACGATGAGGCCACCGGAATCCTTTCTTGGTCAGCCTGTACGCAGTCTGCAAACCATGCTTCGTGTTTTGGCAGAGGAATGGGAGGATCCCCTTATCATCATTCCAGACGGCATCTACGGCCCGGAAACCGTAGCGGCAGTGATCGCCTTTCAGCGCAAGCACGGCTTGCCCCCTACCGGGGTGACGGATCAGGACACCTGGGAGGCAGTTGTCGCCCAGTTTGAACCGGCGCAGATCCGCCGGGATCACGCCCACCCGCTGCACCTTATCCTAAATCCCGGACAGGTGATCCGCAAAGGAGAAGCCCATCCGAATTTATTTCTGGCGCAAGCCATTCTGGCTGTTCTGGCAGATACCTATGGCTGTGTGGGCGATCCTGGCAGCAGCGGCGTTTTGGACGAAGCCACATCCGATGCCCTGGCTGTCTTCCAGATGCTCAGCGCCCTTCCCATGACCGGTCATCTGGACAAAGAAACCTGGAAGCACCTGGCTCTGCAATATCCGCTGGCAGCCTCCCGGCATGTGCGGAAAGATGCGTCATCCGATAAAGATATGGATAATCCGTAAAATTTCTTTTCTTCCCCCTCCTACCCTTGCATACGAATCAAAAAGTGCCTATAATAAAAATAGCTTCCCGATATTTCACATTCGGAGGAGGAACCATGGATATGAAAAACTGGAAAAAAGAAGTATTTACCATTCCCAATCTGATGAGCCTGGGGCGGTTGGTGATGATCCCCATTTATCTGTCCATCTATCTGCGGGCAGACTCTGCCATGCAGTACTATGCCGCCGGCGGGATTCTGGCTCTGTCCTGCCTGACAGATGCCTTTGACGGAAAAATCGCCCGGAAGTACAATATGATCTCCACCCTCGGCAAGATCCTGGATCCTCTGGCCGATAAGCTGACCCAGTTCACTCTGACGATATGCCTGAGCCTGCGCTACCCCATTTTGCTTCCGGTTCTGGTACTGTTTGTGATCAAAGAGCTGTTCCAGATCATTCTGGGGGCAGTGAACCTATTTCGGGGTCGGATGCTTCCCGGGGCATTGATGGCCGGGAAGGTCTGCACCACTGTGCTGTTTGTCAGCTTTATTGCACTGGTGCTGTTTCCCAACATGGATCCCAGCTGGATAAACGGCATCGCCCTTTTGGATGCTTTGTTTCTGGCCTTTTCTTTTGGCAGCTACATCCATGCCTACTTTGGGAAAAACTCCCCTGTGGAGGATCTGAAAAAGAACTGACAAAGCCGCTGCTTCGGGCAGCGGCTTTAAGTTTTGCTTAAGTTTGTAGCATTTATGTTGTTTTCTGTAGAAAATCCTGTATAATCAAGAAAACACAGGAGGTTCTTGATTATGATTTATATGCTTTTGGATCTGGCAAGTATTTTGATTTTCTCCATACCGGCCGCCTGTCTTCTCATAAAATTTTTTAAGGTTTTTCATCTGAAAATCCTAAGCGATTTTTGACTATCCTCTTGTTTCTTCTTAAGTACCGGTATAGCCTTATTTTATGGGATTTCCGGTACTTTTTCATTTGGAAGTGGTTCTTGTATCCGCTTGCAACCCCTCATGTCTTTGCGGTCAAAGGTAGTAACAAAGTAGTAAATTGACCGTTTGGCTTATGCAGCCAGCCGTTCCATTTCCGCTTTTGCCGAATCGAAGGTAGCATGAGCGTAATAGTTCAGCGTCATGGTGATGTTGGAGTGTCCCATGATATACTGCAAGGCTTTGGGGTTCATACCGGCATTGGCAAGGTTGGTGCAGAAGGTATGTCTCATCGTGTGGGGTGTCATAACCTCCGGCAGAGGCTCTCGCTGGGTCTTGGCATATTTCCGGGTAAGGCCACGGAACATTCCCTGATAATTGCCTGCCACCTTTGGATCTCCGTGCTGATTGAGAAACACGAAATCTCTGTAGCCGCCTACTTCCTCCAACCGGGCTGATCTGCGATGTGCCAATACATTCCGCAATGCCTGTGCCACTTTTTCACTCATGGGAACCTGACGGATACCACTCTTGGTTTTGGGAGTCTCAACATAATAGCCGGTTTCCGTGCTTTTCAAAAGCTGGTGGTCAACCGTGATGGTTCTTTCCTCAAAATCCAGGTCTGAAACGGTAAGACCGCACAGTTCAGAGATACGAAGTCCTGTTCCCAACAGAATGACAATTTCATCATAATACTTACGATAAATCTTGTCATTCAGAATGAAGTCCAGCAGGCTTTTTTCCTGCGAAGCGGTAAGCGGAACCTTGGGGTTTGTATCGTCCTCCAAAACGGCGCTGATTTGAAAGTCAAAGGGATTTTTCCTGATACAATCGTCCTGTATCGCTGTGTAGAACGCAGCTTTCAGAGAACGCTTGTAGTTGCTGATGGTCTTATAGGAATATCCTTTTTCCTTCATCCGCAAGGCCCATTCCTTGGCATCGGACATCTTCACGCTGTCAATGCTGGCAGCTCCAAATCTGTCCTGCTCCAGAATCCCCATGAGGTGGTTGCGGCCTTGTACAGTATTGGGGCGTACATTCCCGTGGTGCCTGATCTGCTTGGCATAGAGCTGGCAGACCGTCATTTTCTTGCCAACGGTATCAATTCCATCGTCCAGGTCTTTCTGGATTTCCTTGATTTTCTCACGGAGAGAAATATCGTCCCGTTTCCCGGCAGGAGTCTTATCCGTAGGCACCAGCTTCCAGGCATACACAAACTGCGGTTTGCCAAAGGCGTCGGTATACTTGAACGCATATCTTCCATCTTTTCGCTGGCTCTCACCTGACCGCAAAATACGATTTTTGCTGTCCCGTCTTTTTTCTGACATCTTTGTGCTCCTTTCCTTGACGGAAAGAGCCTTGATATGCTACCGATATTATAGCATAAGCAAGGCTCCGTTTCCACTATATCGCATCCAGCGTGTCAATGACTTTTTCAAACAACTTCCGTTTGATCTGAATCCGGTTTCCGTTCATAATGACCCAT
>Ga0129311_1001353_pt1 | contig 17517 bp, 17 predicted proteins | sample Go1ome_FD_94435 | JGI IMG/M metagenome (GOLD analysis project Ga0129311, IMG submission 94435) | Western lowland gorrila individual fecal microbial communities from Wisconsin, USA - Go1022B metagenome | ecosystem: Host-associated > Mammals > Digestive system > Large intestine > Fecal | place... | reverse complement strand
TTTTGTTGTGGTGACTTAATTTTACATCAAAAAGGAAGAAGATTCCTTATATTTTGGGCAATTTTTGAAAGTTGTTTATAACAGTATCTGAAAAAACAGACAGTTGTGGATAAAACTGCGGAAACTCAAGAGTAATTAAAATTGTGTATTTTATTAAAATGTGATAAAGTGTAATCGAGGTTGTAAGAAAGAACACCGATATCCTGACATTAAGGTTTTAAATATATGGAGAAGAATAAACAGTAAGGAAAAATTAAAATACATATTCTTTTTGAAATAAAAGAGAAGTGTAAATTTGTATGATATAAGTAATTGAGAAACTTGTTTATTCATATTTTCATTTTGTAATAGCCTAAATTATTAAAGTATAGAGAGGACAAAATATGATACCTAAAATTATACATTATTGTTGGCTGAGTAACGATCCGGTTCCTGAAAATATGCAGAAATATATTGATGGATGGAAGGAGAAGTTGACCGATTACAGATTTATTAAATGGGATTTCTCAAGATTTGATAAAGAAAGTTCTTTATGGGTAAGTGAGGCTTTTGACAATAAAAAATATGCATTTGCATGTGATTATATTCGTTTATATGCGCTGTATCAATATGGTGGAATATATATGGATATGGATATAGAGGTTTTAAAAACGTTTGATGAATTATTAACAAAGAAATATATGATGGCTAAGGAGAGGCCTGAACAGGAATGGATTGAGGCTGGATGCATGGGGGCTGAAAAAGGCTCTCCATTTATAAGATGTTGTTTGGATTATTATAAGGACAAACATTTTATAAATATGGAGGGAATATATGAGGATACTCCATTGCCAAGAATAATGGCAAAAATTTATTTGGATAATCATTTTGATTTTGAATTGTATGATTGGCAGACATTTACATGCAAATCATATTATACCGGAATAATAGATACAAAAGAAAATTCCTTTACAATTCATCACTTTGCGGGATCATGGAAAAGTTTGGAGGAACAACAAATACATAATAGAGCGTTAGAACTACGAGCTCAAAAATGGGTTGGAAGTAATTTGTGCGCTTTTGTTTATGAAAAAGGACAAAAATCCATTATTGCTTTACGAGAGGGAGGAATAAAGGAATTAATAATCAGAATGAGACGTTTTATGAAAAAAGAGTAAGAATAATATAATGCTGAAATTATGCTATGTTCTTCGCCTGAAAAATATTATATCTGTCCAAAGTATAGATATAAATGTATTGGGAAGATCATGAGAAATTATATAGTCATTAAAAAGATTTTCATTTTTCAAAAATGAAAATCTCGCTTTGCCAAGCCGATTGTTATAGACATTGAATTTGATTAGCGGAGGATGGTATTGTTGCAGTGATGATATGTCCCTTGTTTAAAAACATGATTTTAGAGTAAATGCTGGGAAAGCAGTGATCAGATTCTAATATTAGCATAATAAAAATTATTTTTAGAAAGGATATTGTGAATAACAATTGAGCACTTGTTATGAAGAAAATAAAGATATGTTTAGTTGGCTCTTCTGGGGGGCATTTAACGCATTTATATATGTTAAAACCGTTTTGGGAGTGTCAAGATAGATTCTGGGTAACATTTGATAAGGAAGATGCAAGGAGTCTTTTAGAAGGAGAAAAAATGTATACCTGTTATTATCCTAGCAATAGAAGTATAAAGGCGTTGATAATAAATACAGTAAAGGCATTTAAAATTATTTCGAGAGAACGTCCGGATTTAATTATATCATCAGGAGCAGCACCAGCCATCCCCTTTTTCTATATTGGAAAATTATATGGTGCTAAAACGATATATATAGAAGTATTTGATCGGATTGATGCGCCTACGATAAGTGGTAAAATATGCTATCCAGTAGCAGATGCTTTTATAGTGCAATGGGAAGAAATGAAAAAAATTTATTCTAAGGCTATTAATCTTGGAAGTATTTTTTGATAAGGAATATTAATTATGATTTTTGTGACAGTAGGAACTCATGAACAACCATTTAATAGATTGGTAGAATATATGGATAAGTGGGCGAGGGTACATGATGAAGATGTGCTTATGCAGATAGGATATTCCACATATGAACCTAAAAGTGCAAGGTACAAAAGACTTTTTTCATATAAAGAAATGAAAAAAAATATAGAAGTGGCCAGAATAGTTATTACCCATGGAGGTCCGTCAAGTTTTATTGCTCCGTTGCAGATTGGCAAAGTCCCTATTGTAGTACCCCGTAGAAAAGAATATGGGGAGCATGTAAATGATCATCAGTTTGAATTTTGCACAGAAGTTGAAAAAAGAATGAGGAACATTATTGTAATTAACAATGTTGATGATCTTGATAATGCTATTTTTAATTATGAGAAGCTTTGCATAGAAAGTAATAATTGTTCTGTCAATAATAATTTGAAATTTTGCAATGGGGTTAAAATGATTGTTGACGAGATGTTTAATTTGGAGGATATGTAATTGAAAATTAATAGGATATCTATATATTTTTGTACTATATCCCTGATAATGATGGTTGGTGCGATGAAAAGAGAATTGACCTTTTTATCGATTCTTATTTCTATTTTTTTGGTAGTTGCTATCTGTCTTGAAAAAAAACAGTCCGTATATATCTGTAATGGAATTGTATCACTTCTTATATTGCAAAATTTTTGTATAGGAGTGGGGGCGCATTTATCTCATAATTCAGATAGTTCTTTGAAACTCCTTACGCAAATACCATTTATATCAATATTTATAATATGGTTTTTTACGTGTGTCTTGGGCAACACGTCCGATGTTTCTCAAAAGGATAAAATGAGATTTGTTATTCTTCTTGTTTGTATTGGACTTTCTTTTTTTATAGGAAGAGGAGGTGTTCAATCTGCAGTTATTTCTATAAGAAATATGACAGCTTTCTTTATGATATATGAAATTGGAGCAGTGCATATTAAGGATAAAGATGGCTTTGACATGTTTAGCAAGCATATAATCTGCTGGGGGTGCCTATTGTGTTTAGTAGGAATAATACTTTTAATAGGTGGGTATCCATTATACAAATTTATCGGAATACATGAAGTATACGTTGCTAAGGCTGCGCCATTTACAGAAGGTTATCTTGATTATAGATTTTATACAAGCTTATTTTCTTCTCATTCATATGTTAGAATGGGATCATTGCTGTATGAACCGATTAATCTGGCTTATATTTTTTCGATAGTTTTTTTGTGTTCGCTTTTTAATAATCCATATAAAGGTATGTTAAGAGGTGTTACTATCATATGCAACGGGATTGGATTATTTTTGACATTTGGAAAAGGTGGATATTTGATTGCAGGGCTTGGGGTTGGTTTTGTCTTTGCAGAACGTATATTTGATGTTATTCGCAGGAGATATGGGAAAGATATTCTCTCATTTGGAATATTAATTATTGTTTTTTCATTGGCGTTTCTTTTTGTTAAGTTTTATATTGATAATATTGGACTTGCTGTACTGAATCATGTATGGGGAGTTATTGGCACATGGAAAAATGTTTTAAAAAGACCATGGGGATATGGAATTGGGACTGGTGGAAATGTAGCACACGTCCTAGGAAATAGCGATTTAGATTGGTTATCATCTGGTGGTGAAACTGCTTTTATGTCTTTCATGTTTCAAATTGGTATACAGGGGATAATTGCTTTTAGTATGTGTTTGCTTGGACTTTCCCAAAATATGAAGAATAGAAGAACTTTATTTGAAAGATTGTTTTTTTATATCCCATTTATTTTGTTAGGAATCTCAATACTTCAAGATAATACTTTTACGCCGCAGTGTATTACAGTGGCTATGTTATTGCAAGGAGCTTTGAGTAATAAGAAATTGATGAAATATTCTGTAGAAAGTCAGGACGATTAAGAATGAAAAAAACAAAAATAATTGCAATGTATCTTCCACAGTATCATGAAACGGAAGATAATAATAAATGGTGGGGAAAAGGATTTACAGATTGGACGAGTGTTAAATCGTCCGAAGCACTGTTTTCTGGTCATAGACAGCCAAGAGAACCATTAAATGATAATTATTATGATTTGTCAGATGTTAATAGTATTAAATGGCAAGTCGATTTGGCTCAAAGATATGGAATATATGGATTCGGAATATATCACTATTGGTTTTCATCTGAAAAACAGACCCTTACTAAACCGGTAGAAATTTTACTAAATCATAAAGAAATAAATATGCCTTTTTTCTTAGCATGGGATAATAATTCATGGGTAAGGACGTGGAGTAGATATAAGCATAATACAAATGCATGGTCACCAAAGGTTGATGAGGGATTGGAAACAAACAATAGTGAAGGAATTTTGGCTAGATTGGATTATGGATGTCAAAAAGATTGGAAGATTCATTTTGATTATTTAAATAGATTCTTTTCCGATTCGAGATATATAAAAATTAATAATAAACCATTGTTCATCATTTGGAATTATACTGATAAGACAATATTGAAAGAAATGTGTAAATATTGGAGAGAGTTGGCTTTGAAAGCCGGTTATGATGGTCTTTTTCTAATGAATCGATTTAATCCATATGATTCCTTAGATGGATTTGATGCACTGATAACTTATGAACCAATGTTTTCTGCATGGCAAAATAAAAATATTATTAATAGAGTCATAAAAAAACTGAAGGAGCAGTTTGGTTCAAAACAAACAATAACTGTATATAATTATGACAAAGTCTGGAAATCTATTTTGAAAAATGCAAGAAAAAAAGCGAAAAAGAATATTTTCTATGGTGCATTTGTTTCATATGATGATTCGCCAAGAAGAGGTATGCGTGGAAAGGTCGTTTTGGGTGAAGATCCTAAAAAATTTGAAATGTATTTGCGGGAATTAATGTGTCTATGTTCTAGACAGGAGAAAGAATTTGTTTTTTTGACGGCATGGAACGAATGGGGTGAGGGAGCATATCTTGAACCTGATAAGGATAATCAATATGCATTTCTTGAGGCAATAAAAAAGGTGAGCGGTTGCTAATGAAATTAAAAGGAATTTGGAATAGATTTATTTTTTTAATATACAAAAGACAATTGGCTACTTGTGGAAAAGGGGTGATTTTTGAAATGCCCTATGAAATAGAAGGGGCTAAACATATTTACCTAGGAAATGCTATTCGTATTAAGCCAAGGTTGCATATTGCGGCAATTGATCGGCATAATGGGGTAGATTTTGATCCTAAAATTATAATAGGTAATAATGTATCTATTAATTATGATGTACATATTGCCTGTATAAATAGAATTGAAATAGGAGAGGGAACTCTTTTGGGCAGTAAGATATTTATTACAGATCATTTTCACGGAGATACAAGCTATGAGTCGTTGAAGACTTCACCGAGCCAAAGAATATTATCCTCAAAAGGACCAGTAATAATTGGTAAAAATGTTTGGATAGGTGAGGGTGTTGCTATAATGCCAGGGGTTACCATAGGAGATAATTCAATCATAGGTGCAAATTCTGTTGTGACACAAAACATACAGCCATTTAGTGTGGTTGGAGGATGCCCTGCAAGAGAAATAAAAAAATATTCTGTTAGTTGTGACATATTCTAGGTATATATAATTTGAGATGGTGGATAGAAGAATAAAAATGAAAGAACCAATTGTATCATTGTGCTTGCCTACAAATGGAATTATTGAATGGGTATTTCCTGTATTAGATAGCATATATAATCAAAATGTTAAAAATGATTTGTATGAGGTTATTGTAACTGACAATGGTGATAACTCTCAGTTTGAAGAGATGATGCAAAAATATGTAAAAAAACATGACAATCTCATCTATAAGAAAACAGATGCAAGTATGTTCTATAATCAGTTAGAGGCCTTAAAATTAGCTTCTGGTACTTATTTAAAGTTTGTAAATCATAGAGGCATTTTTATTGAATCTGCTTTAGAAAAAATGATAAATATTATATCAGAAAACAAAGAAGATAAGCCGGTTATTTATTTTGGAAATGGTGCATTAAAGAATGATCGGTACGTTCTGAATAGTTTTGACGCGTTTGTAGGTGCGTTGAAACGTTATGTGTCGTGGACAACTGGTGTTGGAATATGGAAAAGCGATTATCAAAAGATTCCTGATGATGTTCGTATTGATAAAATTTCCCCGCACTCTTGTATTTTGTTTGCTGAGCGTAAAAAAGCCAAGTATTTAATTGAAAATTTCATTTTTTCAAAAGACATCGATACAGATGCAAGCAAGAAGGGAACGTATGATTTGTTTAAGGCCTTTGCAGTAGAAGAAGTGACAATAGCGCTTAACCTGTTTATAGATGGAGATATAACGGCAGAAACATTTAAGCTAGTAAAGAAAGATTATAGGGATTTTGTTTCGGAATTGTATTATATGTATGTTATTAAAAAAGAAGCATGCTCTTATGACTTAAATGGGTTTGATAATTCAATGGGAGTTTTTTTTACAAGAATACAGATTTTTAGTGGTGTTATTTGTTTGATGGTGAAAAAAACGATAAAGAAAGTAATGAGAATTATGGGGGTAGTAAAATGATACATTTTAATGTTCCGCCTTTTGTTGGTACAGAGTTTAAGTATATGCAAGAAGCTGTTAATAATCATAAAATTTGTGGGGATGGTCCATTTACAAAAAAATGCAATGAATGGCTTGAAAAACGTTTTGGCGCAAAAAAAGTTATGCTAACAACAAGTGGATCAAGTGCACTTGATATGGCTGCTCTTCTATGTGGTATTAGACCGGGAGATGAGGTTATTCTTCCTAGTTTTACATTTTCAAGTACTGCCAATTCATTTGTTTTGGCGGGGGCTACGTTGGTTTTTGTTGATGTAAGATCTGATACTATGAATTTGGATGAAACGAAAATTGAAGCAGCTATTACAGATAAGACGAAGGTAATTTGCCCAGTTCATTATGCTGGCATAGCATGTGAAATGGATACAATTATGGATATTGCCAGACGACATGATTTGATGGTTGTAGAAGATGCCGCTCAGGGTGTTATGAGTACTTATAAAGGAAAAGCTTTAGGTACAATTGGTGATTTTGGCTGTTATTCTTTTCATGAAACAAAGAACTATTCCATGGGTGAAGGTGGCGCAATTGTAATTAATAATCCTGACTATATTGAAAAAGCAGAAATCTTGCGTGAAAAAGGAACGAATCGCTCGCAGTTTTTCCGTGGACAAGTCGCTAAATATAATTGGGTAGATTTTGGAGATAGTTACCTTCAGAGTGACCTTAATGCGGCATATCTTTGGGCACAGCTCGAAGTAGCGGATCAAATCAATGCGAATCGACTAGTGACATGGAATAAATATTATATAGCTTTCAAGCCGTTGGAAGAAAAGGGAATAGTGCAATTGCCAGTTGTCCCAGATGGGTGTATACATAATGCCCATATGTTTTATATAAAGACTAGGGATTTAGAAACTAGACAAGCATATATTAAATTTATGAAAGAAAATGGCATTTTATGCGTATTTCATTATGTTCCCCTACATAGTGCGCCAGCAGGACTGAAATTTGGTCGTTTTGACGGAGTGGATGAGAATACAACTGCAGATAGCGATCGTTTAGTTAGATTGCCAATGTACTATAATATTGATGAAAGTGATATAATGAAAGTAATTAATAAGACATTGTCCTTCTTTGAAAGTGCTTATACAAAGGTTGATTAAAAGATGAGATTTAATGCAAAACGGAACGCCAAAAAAAATATAGTGTTTGGTGTATTAGAAAATTTTGTGAAAATTATATGCCCTTTTATAGTTAGAACAATGATTATTAAGTTACTGGGAGAAAATTATATAGGTGTAAATAGTTTATTTACATCCTTTATTAGTATACTTTCATTAGCTGAATTGGGATTTGATACGGCAATAGCGTGTGTTATGTATGATGCAGTTGCAAAGAATGAGAATTCTACATTATGTGCTCTTTTGAAATATTTGAAGAGAGTATATGTGATTGTTGGAACGGTAATACTGATAGTTGGTCTATTATGTGTTCCATTTATCAAGTTTATCATAAAAGATCCTCAGAATATTCCAGGGGATATAAACACTATTGTTGTATATTTAATTTTTCTGTTTGATGTTGTAATAGGATATTATGTAGGTGCATATAAGAACAGTATTATTAATGCTTTTCAAAGAAGGGATATAATAAGTAACATATATTCAATTTCGATGATTATAACTACAATTTTGCAGATAGTTGTTTTAGTTATATCAAGAAAATATATTTATTTTCTCCTAATCAAACCATTGGCAACTATAATGCAGAATGTTTTTGTAGTTATAATTTCGAGAGTATTGTATCCTGATATAAAGCCTAAAGGAAAGTTAAATGATAATATTATAAAGAAAGTTAATAAAATTGTACAGGGAACTTTTTGTGGAACTGTTGGTGCAAAGTTAAGTGTTTCATTTGATAATATAATTATATCAAGTATGTTGGGGATTGCTGTTTTGTCCAGATATTCGAATTATATTTATATTATTTCGGCTCTGCAATGTTTGATTTTGGTGTTAACAACATCACTAAAAGCAATTATTGGAAATAAGGTAAATACTGATTCTGTTGAAAGCAATTATATTCTATTAAGAAAATTAACTCTAATCTTTATATGGATTGATAGTTGGTGTACAATTACATTGTTTTATTTGATTCAAAAGTTTATTGTTATTTGGTTGGGAAGCAACTCGTTGTTGCCATTAGTTGATGTTGTCAGTTTTAGTCTTTATTTTTATATAAGTGTGAGTGATGGCATTTTTCAAATGTTTAAAGAAGCATTAGGAATCTTTTGGGAAGATCGTTTTCGTGCCTTGACGGGAGGTTTAGTAAATCTGTTGCTTAACATACTAATGGTAATTATATTGAGAAAAATAAATTTAGAATATGCGCTTTCGGGAGTGGTGTTATCAACATCTATTTCTCAGATATTTATTTTGATACCTTGGGCCACCAATGTTACATTTAATATTTATTTTAAGGTAGGCAAGAAATCATATTATAAACAGTTGATTATGGGATTTAAAGTCATGATAATTAGTGCTTTAGCCACGTTGCCTTGGATTTGGTGTTTAGATAGGTTGGTAAATAATATTTTTGTGAATTTTGTTATGACAGGTATTATATGTATGATAATACCTAATATTTGTATGTGGTTGCAGTATAGAAAATTTGAATATTATGATGATACGATGTTGTTTGTAAAGAACTTAAAGAAGCAGAATTAATATAAACATATAGTGTGAACTGTGTGGTACATGGATTTTTTGTTATTTTAAGTATATTGTTCAAGTCCTCAATTGTGAGGGTTATTGTAAAGTGAAAAACTTTATTTATGCAGGATTGAGCTGATTTTCATATATACTTGGACATTGAAAATTTAGACTCTTAAAAAGTTTCGGGTATATTTTTTGGATATATGATATCCATGAGAAAAGTTTATCGATGAATTTTTGATTTGTGTCCACTAATTATTTTGGAATGTGGGTAAGCAATAATTCGAAGCATTAATAAATATTTGGATATTGATTTTGGTAATTTAAACATGACTGTAGATTGTTTAATTTGAGTGGGCTCTGTTTGAAAGCCCACTCAAAATTAAACTGTTACGACAAAGAGTAAAACAGACAAATTACCTGTTTTGTGAAGTTGTTATTCTTATAGGAACAGCACTTTCGTTAAAAAAGGTGAAAGACAGGTTTTTAAGACAATCATGCTATCCATCGCTCTTTTGCATCATTTTATGAATAATCGAATCAATTGTAAGGCCTTGCTATACTACATCCAGTGAGGAGTTATTTGTATTTAAGGAACAAAAATGTTACATTTATGTAGCTTATGGCGCTTTGCAAACGCCCAAAAGAATTTGACTATTTGAGAGGAGAATGTATTTGTGATTAAAAAAATATTTTGGGAAATATATTGGCGCACTATTGGACCATACGGGGCGGTTACAAATTATTTTGTTTTCCCAATTATGGGATGGATGAGAAAGCATCGCTTGTTTGGATTAGATAAACCTTATGATCAGATAGAAAAGTTTAAAAACAAGCATAAAGGTGAAAGGTGTTTTGTGATTGCAACTGGTCCGAGCCTTACAGAAAGTGATTTAAAACTGGTAGCAAATGAGAAGACTTTTGCTGTAAATACAATTTTTACTGTTTATGATAAAATTGAATGGAGACCAACATATTATGTGTTGGATGATCCAGAATATCAAAAAAGATTAAAAAAAGAACATCAGTTAAATTTTGATGATTTTGCTGTTGAAAATTGTTTTCTTTGTTCTTTAAATAGAAAAATATCAATTGGGAAAAAAAATATATTTTTGAACATTAATTTCCTTGATCATGTTTATAACTTTGGTAAAAGTAAGAGGTTTAAGTACACAGGTGATTTATTATTTGGTTTTTATGACAATTATTCTGTAACACAAGATGCTATAATTTTAGCTATATATATGGGATTCAAAGAAATATATTTGTTAGGGGCTGATAATGATTATCTAGGTAATAAACAACACTTTGGAGGGATAACTGTAGCAGAGGATTCAACCTATAAACGTGCAGTTAAAATACAAAACGCGAACGATATGGCGTATGAATTTGTGAAAAAAGTTGCAGAATTATATCAAGTGAAAATATATAATGTCACAAGGGGAGGAAAAGTGAAATGTTTTGAAAGAAAAAAACTTGAAGATGTTATTGAAGGATAAATATAGTTGTATACATGATAGAAAAAGGAAACTGTGCCAAGAATGGCAAACTCATATCTTAAACAATACCGTGATTTTGATAGGATATGATATGGCGGTGTAATCCATTATATTAGGGTAATTGATATCAAAAGATGTGAGTTGGGTTGTGAAGTATTGAGATTTGGCGATTCTGCAGAAGACTTTGTGAACGCCAAGATATGGTGATAGAATTGTAATAAAAGCATATAAGTCAGATTGCACTGAGGATAGGTCTCTAGTGGCCTGTATTGACTGCGTGGAAGGCTTCAAAAGGAGGCGGTGGTGTCTTTGCAAATCTATAGCTGTAAAGCAACGCAAAAACTCAAAGATGACAGAAAAATCCCTAATCGAATGTCAATCATGTGAAAGATGGCAACTCCGACAATAGGCATAAAGGACAGGAATCGATTAGTAGTAAAGCCAGCGAACACCGCATGCAAGTGGGTTAAAGAGGCTATGCAACAGAGCCAGTTATTCATTGAAAAAGATGTAGCCGCTGAGAGTGACAGCTTGCACACCCCGGAGGATGATTTATACCATCTTAAAAAAGGGGTAATATATGATATGGGAAAATTTTTGAAAAATAGACCATATCGCAGATATCATTAGTAACATAGGAAGCAAAAATAATAATATCATTGTATGATGTAAGATGCACTTTCAAAAAAGACGGTTTTCTAAGAGAGATGGAAATTCAGGTATGTCATTTTTGATTTTTCTTGGTAATCTGTAAAAATATTTGCTGGAGAAGGCTGTCTCTAGGGTATTATAAATATCAAAAGCCCCCTCTTTTTTCTTAGGTGTGTGGGTTATTGTTTTTGACAACTTTATTGAACTATTTTTGGTGAAAAGATATTTAGCTTTTTGTGAAATGCTGTATTTGTTCGACTTGAGGCTTTTGGCAAAAGCCTTATAAAAAATGTGAAAGATGAGGAAAGAAAATGAAAACAGTAGCTATAATTCCTATTAAATTGGGTTCAAAAAGAGTTCCTGGGAAAAATATCAAACCATTCTTTGATGGAACCCCATTAATGCATTTTATTCAGAAAGTTTGCTTAGAAGCAAAAAATATTGACGAGGTTTATATTTATTGTTCTGATGAATCTGTTAAGGACTATGTTCTTCCAGGAGTAAAGTTTCTAAAGAGATCGGAAGAATTAAATAAAGACGATAAGAATGCAAATGACATCATACGAGCTTTTGTGAGTGAAGTTGATGCTGATATCTATGTAAATGCACACACCACGTCTCCTTTTGCTAAGGTCGCTACCATAGAAGAATGTGTTGCTAAGGTTGCAAGTGGAGAGTATGATTCTGCTTTTTGTGCAGAGGCATTAAGAACATTTATGTGGGAGAATGGAAAGCCAATTAACTTTGATCCAGACCATTTCCCTCGTACACAGGATCTTCCGTTAATCTATGGAGAGACTTCTATTGCCTATGTATTTACTAAGGAGTCTTTTCTGAAACACAACAGAAGACTTGGTTCTCGACCATTTATTAAAGAGGTAGACAAAATCGAAGCCATGGATATCGACTATCCCGAGGATTTTGAAATTTGTAATGCGATATATAAGGAGATGCTGAAAAAATGAGCGTACAGATAACAGATTGTACAATTCGAGATGGAGGATACCTTTTTAATAAGAACTCTGATCCTGAATTTGTAAAAGGAATTATGAAAGGACTTGCTGATGCGGGTATTGATTTTGCAGAGACTGGTTTTTTACAGACTAACGTAACTGGTGAAACTTTGGTTTATGCGAATTCAGTAGATGCAAGAAAGTATCTTCCGGAAGACAAGAAAAATACACAGTTTTTAGGCTTCTGCGATAATAGTAGATATTCATTAGAAAACCTTGATGACTATGATGGAAAGTCATTTAAGTGGCTTAGAATTTCTTTTGCACAACATGAGATTGATGCATCTATTGAGTTCTGCAAGGGTGCTAAAGAAAAAGGCTACCTTGTGCAGTTTAATCCAATGGATTCTATCAGTTATACAGATGAAGCACGTGCTTCATTGATTAAAAAAGTTAACAAAGTAAAGCCTGCATCATTCTCTATCGTTGATACTTTTGGCGCTATGTATATGACAGACCTTGTTCATATCTTCAAACAGGTTGATAGTTTACTTGATAAGGATATTAAAATTGGTCTTCATTCACATGATAACCTTGGTCTTTCATGTGCGTTGGCCGAAAGAATGATTGAGTTAGCTGAAGAATGTGGAAGAGATATTATTATTGATGGTTCTCTGTTTGGAATGGGAAGAGGCGCTGGTAACGCTAAAACGGAGCTCCTTGCTGACTATATCAATAAACACTGCGGTGGTCATTACGATCTTCAAACATTACTTAAGACGATTGATACTTACATAGCTCCGATTTTAGGTGATGTGGATTATGGATATGATCTTTCAATGTATGTGTGTGGTACTAAGCATTCTCATGTAGATAACGTGTATCATTTAAAGAAAGTATACAACTGTACAGCAAATGAAATGTATGATGTGGTTGAGAAGTTGACTCCACAGCAGCGTACTAGATATGGAACAGGTTACTCAAAGACAGATTTTTCAGTTATAGATGGAATCTATGCTGAATATAAAAAGGCTGAGAAATAGTGAAAGAAAATAACACGAGAGGAATAATCACATATATTTGCACGACAGTATTGATGTATGCAGATAATATGTTTGATAAATTTCTAAGAAAGGTTGGGATTTAATGAATTGTTCAGAATACCTAGTTGACTACCTCATAAAAAATGGTATCACTGACGTATTTGGCTATTCAGGAGGTTACATTGTACCTTTTATGGATGCTTTATACGCAAGAAAAGAAGAAATAAAAGTACATGTTTGTTATAATGAGCAAGGGTGTGCTTATGCAGCAGATGGATATGCTAGAACGAGTGGTAAGCTTGGAGTATATTTTACAACTTCTGGGCCTGGTGCAGTTAATGCCTTTGGTGGCTTAGCTGATGCCTGGTTTGATGGTGTTCCGCTTATGGGAATAAGTGGAAACGTGCCAACAAATGAGCAAAGAGGCTTTTCTGGTGTGCGTCAAAATGGTTTCCAGGAGATGGAAATTGTTTCTATGACAAAGCATATAACGAAGTATTCTGTATCTCCAAACCATGCAGAGACATTTCCGGATATAGTTTCAAGAGCTTATAAATTAGCTACTACAGGTAGAAAGGGAGGTGTGGTCATTGATTTTCCATATGACATCCAGAAAGCCAGTGTTGGTTGTAGGTAATGGTGCTAGAGCAGCTGGTGCATCTGAACTTATTTATGAATTTATAAAAAAGACACATATCCCTGTATTGGCAACAATGAACACTGTGGATATGATTCAAGATGAATATAGAATTGGATTCATTGGTACGTATGGTAATAGAGTTGCAAATATGATGCTGAATGAATGCGATTTAGTTATTTCTGTTGGCGCACGTCTTGGTTTGAGACAAATTGGCCACAAGAAAGAATTATTCGCTCCTAAAGCTAAATTAATTCGTTGCGATGTTGATCAATATGAATTGGCACGGGCAATCAAGGAAGATGAAGAAGATTATAATATGGATGCGAAGGCATTCATGGAGCAGTTAATCGTTGAAAACATTCCAGATTATATTGAGTGGTGGAATAATTGCATGAAATCTAAAGAACTTCTAGACGATTATGATGACACTGAGGGCAATAAACTGATGAAAAAGATTTCAAGGTTGCTTCCTGAAAATCCGATTGTCGCAGTTGACATTGGACAGACGGTTTGTTGGGCTGCACAATCTCTTTCATTCAAGGGGACTAAAGGTAGAATTATCATTGGTGGTAGTTACGGTGCAATGGGGATTGGACTCCCATATGCTATCGGTTCTTCTATCAGCAGAGGCAATGGAATTACATATTGTATCACTGGTGATGGTGGTTTGCAGATGAACATCCAAGAACTTGAAACTGTAAGAAGAGAAAAATTGCCAATAAAGATTCTTGTGGTTAATAATAAAGAGCTAGGTAAAATTAGCGAGATTCAGCATGGATCTTATAATGATAGATATTGCATTACAACTGCAGAAAGTGGATATACGGTTCCTGATTTTGTAAAGGTTGCAAATGCGTATGGTATTAAAGCTGCTGAGATAAGCAGTTATGAAAAGCTTGATGAATACAAAGAATGGTTAATGGATGATGAACCATGCCTTTTAAATATCATGCTTACACCTGGAACGCTTCTCATTCCAAAAATCAAATGGGAATCCTGTACCATCAAGCCCGATCTTGATGAGGAAATGTTGAAGAAAGTAAATGCATTAATCGGTGTGTAAAATTACCGGCATCGGCACTGGAGGTTAAAGATGCTTAAATATTTAATTATGGATGTCGATGGTACCCTCACCGACGGGAAAATATACATGGGCTCTAATGGGGAGTTTATGAAGGCCTTTTCCATTAAGGATGGTATGGTAATAAACTATATTTTAAAACCTAGGAATATTAAGCCTGTTATTATCACAGCTAGAAATAGTTCTATTGTTCAGCATAGGTGCGATGAACTGGGAATCACAGAAGTATACCAGGGTAGATTAGATAAACTTACAACGCTTAAAGAGATTGTGGGAGATGATGGTCTTGGTGGCTGTGCTTATTTTGGCGATGATACACTTGATTTGAAGTGTATGAATCCCATTAAAGAAGCTGGAGGTATTGTTGCTTGTCCTGCGGATGCTGCGAAGGAAGTAAAAGCCGTAGCTGATTATATTTGTGTAAACAAAGCAGGTGAGGGTGCTCTTAGAGAGTTCGCGGAATGGTTAGTTTCTGACAGAAGTGATGAAGTTGAAATTGCGAATAGAGTAGAAAAAGCTGTTGAATATTTAAAGCAGCTTAAGGTATCAGAAGCAGATGTTGGCAAGAGGGTAGATGTGGATGATAATTTCTACTATAGCATTCAAAGCTATGATACGAAACCAGCGAAAGAGTGTAAATTAGAGTCCCACAGAAAATATATTGATATTCAGATTATGATTTCTGGAGAGGAAAGTATGGATTTGGTAGATATATCTAGACTTTCTTTAAAAGAAGAGTATGATGAAAGAAAAGATGTGATGTTCTGGAACGCTCCTATTAGAATGAGCAAAACTACATTGCTTATGGGAGATTGTATTGTGATTTATCCGGAAACAGCACATCGTGGAGCACAGAATCTAAATGGAACTAAACATGTGCTGAAGATTGTGGGCAAGGTTAGGATATAATTTTCTCCCATCTATCAAACCGGAGAAGTATTTCTGTTTGTTTCTTTTTCCACAGCATTTATGTTTTTCACAGCAAGAGCTGGTTCCCTGTATTTCACTTCAGAGCGATTGTGTGTTCCATTATCATAGAGTATAATATGGATTATATCAAATAAAATAAATATGGAGACAGCTATGAAATTTTTTGTAACCGGCGTCAACGGTCAGCTCGGTCATGACGTCATGAACGAATTATCAAAAAGAGGATATGAAGGAATAGGAAGCGATATCACCGCAGAGTATAGCGGTACTGCAGACAGTACGCCTGTTTGTACCATGCCGTTTGTGCAGTTGGATATCACAGATGCATCAGCAGTACAAAAAGTCATTACAGAAGTGGCCCCGGATGCAGTGATCCATTGCGCAGCGTGGACAGCGGTAGATCTGGCAGAGGATGAAGACAAGAGAGACAAGGTACATGCCATCAATGCAGTCGGCACACAAAATATTGCCGATGTCTGTAAAGCCTTAGATTGCAAGATGACCTACATCAGTACGGATTATGTATTCAATGGTCAGGGAACGGAACCGTGGAAGCCGGATTGTAAGGATTATGCACCGCTCAACGTCTATGGTCAGACCAAGCTGGAAGGTGAACTGGCAGTTTCCAATACGCTGGACAAGTATTTTATCGTCCGGATTGCATGGGTATTTGGCTTAAACGGCAAAAACTTTATCAAGACAATGCTCAATGTTGGAAAAACACATGATACTGTACGTGTAGTTGATGACCAGATTGGTACGCCTACCTATACCTATGATCTGGCCAGACTCTTAGTGGATATGAATGAGACAGATAAATATGGCTATTATCATGCAACCAATGAGGGTGGATATATCAGCTGGTATGATTTTACGGTTGAGATCTATAAGCAGGCAGGAATGGATACTAGGGTTATCCCGGTTACAACAGCTGAATATGGTCTTTCCAAGGCTGCACGTCCCTTCAACAGCCGGCTGGACAAGTCTAAGCTGGTGGAGGCGGGGTTTACACCGCTTCCGACCTGGCAGGATGCTTTGGCGAGATTTTTAAAGGATTATCAGGCATGATTTGACAGATAATAATACAATCGATATACTAAACATAGTTTTGGATACATTATGATATGAAATGAGGATAGATCAATGGCAAAGGTTGCATTAATTACAGGTATTACAGGTCAGGACGGTTCTTATCTGGCAGAGCTTCTGCTGGATAAGGGCTATGAGGTGCATGGCATCACACGCCGTGCATCGATTTCCAATACAGCACGTATAGATCATCTGATCGCGGATCATGCGATCACACTTCATGATGGAGATTTGAGCGATTCTTCCTCCATCATCCGTATTATCAGTGAGACGCAGCCGGATGAGATCTACAATCTGGCGGCACAGTCCCACGTACAGGTATCCTTTGATGTACCGGAGTATTCCGGAGAAGTGGATGCCATTGGAGTATTGCGTATTCTGGAGGCAGT
>Ga0129311_1001351_pt1 | contig 17526 bp, 19 predicted proteins | sample Go1ome_FD_94435 | JGI IMG/M metagenome (GOLD analysis project Ga0129311, IMG submission 94435) | Western lowland gorrila individual fecal microbial communities from Wisconsin, USA - Go1022B metagenome | ecosystem: Host-associated > Mammals > Digestive system > Large intestine > Fecal | place... | reverse complement strand
TCCTTACCCTTTTTCCCAACTCAAATCTTGTTGGGATGTTTTGAAGATTAGGCTCTGTTGAACTTATTCTTCCTGTTGCCGTAATTGTTTGATGAAAGAATGAATGAATTCTTTTTGTTTTTGCGTTTATAAATGGTTTTAAGCCTTCTACATAAGTTGAATTTAATTTCATCAATTGCCTATATTCCAATATTTTTTCAATAATTGGATCTTCTTTTCTTAATTTTTCTAAAACATCCACATCTGTTGAATATCCACTTTTAGTCTTTTTTATAACTTTTAATTTCATTTTTTCAAAAAGTATTACTCCAAGCTGTTTTGTTGAATTTATATTAAATTCTTCTCCTGCTAATTCATATATTTCTTTTGTCAATCTTTCTATATTATGTTTTAGTTCTGCCCCGAATTCATTTAAAGCTTTTTCGTCTGCATACATACCATTCCATTGCATGTCTGACAATACTTCAACTGTTGGCATATCTATATTTCTAAATAAATCAACTGCATTTATTTCTTCTAATTTCTTTAATGTAACCTCTCTTATTTTTGAAATTGCATATGCATTTACACTAGTTTCAAATTTTGCTGTATCTGCCTCATTTTCTTGTTTTTCTTCTCCCATGCTGAATAGATTTATTTGTTCTTCCTTTTTTTCTTCTGCCCCATTTGAGCTTAAATATTCGTCTATATCTAAATTCAAAAAATTATTAGCCAATTTTATTAGAGTAATTTTATTCTCCGTTGGGTCTAATATATAACTTGCAATTGAAATATCGTAATCTATTCCTGCAAATGTTATTCCAAGTTGTTTTAATAAAATATAGTCTCTGCTTAAGTTTATTCCTATTTTTTTGATTTTTTTACTTTCAAATACCTCTTTTAATTTTAAAATTTCTTTTTCATCTTCTATATTGGCATAAATCACTTGGTTTTGACTAGATAAATATATAGCAATATTAACTATTTTTTCTTTTATTATCTTTTCTAAATTTTCATCTTGTTTTGTTCCTATAAAATATATCATTTCATCTTGATTTTCTAATATTTTTATTATTTCATCTATTTGTAGTTCTTTTATTTTAAATAAATCCTTTAAATCTTGTTTTGGTTGCTCTCCGTCTTTTAACTCAAATCTTTCTATATATCTATTAAAGTTCAATTCCTTAAAAAGTTCTAAAACTTTTAATTTGTCCCATTCCTCTACTTTAAAATTTTCTAAAGTATCTTGAATTGGTACTTCTAAATTTATAGTTCCGAGCGTTCTAGAAAGTTCAGCTAATTCCTTATTTTCTACTATTTTCTCTCTTTGTTTTCCTTTTAAATCGTCTTCTCCTTTTTCTATTAAATTATATAATTTTTCGATTGATCCATATTTTTGTATTAAAGAAAGTGCTGTTTTTTCACCTATTCCTGGCACTCCAGGAATATTATCTGAAGTATCTCCTTGTAAACCTTTTACTTCTATTAGTTGTTTTGGCTCTAGACCATATACTTCTTTTATTTTATCTGCATTGTATTCTTCTGTTTCTGTTTTTCCTGCTTTTGTTCTTGGAATTCTAATTGTTACCTTATCTGTTGCAAGTTGAAATGTGTCTCTGTCTCCTGAAAGTATTGTTACATCTAGTCCTTGCTTTTCTCCATAACGAGACAATGTTCCTAAAACATCATCAGCTTCATATCCTTCCATTTCCACTATATCTATATTCATTGCTCTTAAAACTTCTTTAATTATAGGCATTTGCTCTGCTAGTTCATCTGGCATTCCATGGCGATTTGCTTTATACCCTTCATACATTTTATGCCTTGCTGTTGGAGCTTTTAAATCAAATGCAACTACCATGTATTCCGGATTTTTATCTTCTATCAATTTAAATAATATTGCCAAAAATCCATATACTGCATTTGTGTGTACGCCATTATTAGATAGCATTTTATTTCCCATTATGCCATAAAAGGCTCTATTCATTATACTATTTCCATCTATTAAAACTAATTTTGCCAAAGTTATTCCTCCCTGTTAATTTTTTATAACTATATCATACTTGTTATTTTTTTTCTACCCTTTATTATTATTATTTTATTAAACTGATATATAATGTTTTTGGTTCTCCCCCAACTGCATAAGAAATCCTATATAAAAAAGTTCTTCAAAACTTTTTTTATAAGGCTTTCTAATTTGTCGGTCCCCACAGCGTTCACAAAAAACATTATATATCAGCTTTACATATACTATTCAATAATGTATAATAATAGTATGAAAAAGTTAATTGTAAATGAAAAATATGATGGAAAAAAATTAAATAAGTTTTTACAAGATAGTATTCCAAATCTTACAACAAATTTGCTATATAAAACTTTGCGAAAGAAAGATATCAAAATAAACGGCAAGCGCGTAAATGATAATGTTTTAGTACATCTTAATGATGAAATTTTAGTTTATATTGCAGATGATTTGCTTGAAAATAATTTGAATATGGATATTTTTTTTGAGGATGAAAATATTTTGATTATAAATAAGCCTGTAAATATTGAAGTAACTGGTGATAATAGTTTAACAAGCGCTGTTCATGTTAAATATAGTGATTCTTCATTTAAACCTATGCCATGCCACAGATTAGATAGAAATACAACTGGTCTTGTTTTATTTGCCAAAACTGAAAGTGCTTTAAATATTTTACTAAATAAATTTAAAAATCATGAAATAGAGAAACATTATTTAGCTTTAGTTTACGGTATTCCAAAGGAAAACAAGAAAAGATTAGAAGCTTATTTATTTAAAGATAATAAAAAATCTATGGTTTATATTTCAGATGATTTTAAAAAAGGATATCAAAAAATTATAACAACATATAGTGTTTTAGAAAAAAGAAAAAATAATACTTGCCTTTTGGATATAGAAATAGAAACAGGAAAAACTCACCAAATTAGAGCTCATTTGGCTCATATTGGTTTGCCTATTATTGGCGATCGGAAAATATGGTAAAAATGATATTAACAAAAAGTTTAATAAAAAATATCAAATGCTTACAAGTTATAAATTAAAATTTAATTTTGTTACACCTAGTTATGAATTGGAGTACTTGAATAATAAAGAATTTGCATTAAAGCAAGAAAAAATCAATCAAAACTGATTGATTTTTTCTTTTATTACTTTATTCTTGTCTTTCAAAAACTATTTTACTTTCTCCACATACTGGGCATACCCAATCATCTGGTAAATCGCTAAAATTTGTTCCTGGCTTTATTCCAGCTTTTTCGTTTCCATATTTTGGATTATAAATGTATTTACATTCTGAACATACATAATTTTCGCTATCTGTTGTTTTTTCTTTTACAAAATTTTTATACCCCAATGCTATTGCAACTATTACCATTAGTAGGAATGATAATGCTTTCCATATTCCACTATCAAATAATATGATTGCAAATAGTCCAAATGCTGCACTTATTCCATATAAAATTAATACTGCTTGTTTTTGGCTAAAACCTTTTCTAACCAATCTATGATGTAGATGTCCTGCATCTGCGCTTACTATTGCTTTTATTGATTTTCCATTTTTTATTCTTCTTACTATTGCCCAAAGTGTATCAAATATTGGAACTGCAAGAACTATTATTGGTAATACAATTACAAATGCTGTATAAGTTTTGGCTACCCCCAGTATTGCAATAATTGATATTGTATACCCTAAAAAGTTTGAACCAGTATCTCCTATAAATGTTTTGGCTGGTGAAAAATTAAATGGTATAAATCCTACTAACGCTCCTGCTAAGGCTGCTATCAACAATATTGAAATTATTGGTGATCCATTTAGTAAGAATATTATTAGTAATGAAACAGATGAAATAACTGAAATTCCTGATGATAAACCATCTAATCCATCTATTAAATTTATTGCATTTGTTATTCCTATAATCCATATCATTGTACATACAATTGATAATATTTCACTTAGCTCTGGCATTGCAATCCAGCCCCAAGATATTGCTTCAATTCTTATTCCAAAGGCAACTGCTATTGCTGCTGCTAATGTTTGTCCTGCAAGCTTTGTTAATGGTTTAATATCTTTTATATCATCCACAATTCCTGTAATTGTAATAACTATAATTCCTAAAAGCAATCCGTATTAGCTTATGTCCATATTCTTTTACTCCAAATAGACTTATACTACCTTCAATACTCATAATTATAACTAGATATATAACCGAAATTAAAAATCCTATTATTACTGCAGGTCCTCCAAATTTTGGTACTTCCCTATTATGCATTCTTCTTGAGCCACTCTCTACGCTTACGGCTCCAACTTTTTTTGCTATTTTTATTGTATATGGTGTTGCCATAAACGCAACTATAAATGCTAGCAAGAATGCTATAGCAATGTTCCCCCACATATACACATTCCCCCAGTTTTATTTCATATTTTCTTTTTCTATTTCTTCAATCATTTGTATTCTTTCTTGATATCTTCCCTGTTTAAATTCTGTAGCTAGCCATACTCTTATTATACACACTGCTTGATTAACTGTCAAATAGTCTCCACCTAGAGTTACAACATTTACATTATCATCTGCTTTTGCAAATCTTGCTGTTTCTTCGCTATCTAAATTTGCAGCTCTTATTCCTTTAAATTTATTTGCAACAATAGCCACTCCGTGCCCTGATCTACAACACAAAATCCCCTTATCGCATTCACCTTTTGTAATTGCTTCTGCTACTTTTTTAGCATAGATTGGATAATCTGTTCTTTCCTCACTATATGTTCCAAAATCTATATATTTTATTTCCTTTTCATCTAAATATTTTTTAATTTCTTCTTTTAATTTATAACCACCATGGTCACTTCCAAGTGCTATCATTTTCTACCTCTCCTTTCACTTTTTACAATATACCACACTTTTTTTTATTTTACAACAATTTTTTGAAACTTTTTGGGACACTCTTAAAAATCAATGTTCGGATTAATCAAACCTTGATTTTTAAGAGTGTCCCAAAAAGTCTGCTTTTAAAAAGCATTGACAAATAACGGATTTTGTCGTATTATATAGATAGAATTTTGAAAATGGAGGAGATTTTATGTTTAAGGAATTTAAAGAATTTATTTCTAAAGGAAATGTTATGGACTTAGCAATAGGTGTTATTATTGGTGGAGCTTTTTCTGATATAGTTTCAGCTCTTACATCATCATTTATTCAACCACTTTTAAATTTAATTGGTGGAACTGAAGTTCAAGGAACTATTCCACTTGGAGATTCAGGACAAGCTTTAAATTATGGTGCATTTTTAACTGCAGTAATTAATTTCTTAATCGTTGCTTTTGTATTATTTATAATGGTTAAAGCAGTAAATACAGCAAATAAGAAAAGTAAAGAAAGATTAGAAAAATTAGCTGCCAAAGTTCCTTTAAAAGGTAGAAAAGGTAAAAAAGCTGAAGAAGCTAATGAAGAAGAAAAAGAACCAGAAACTAAACTTTGTAGATATTGTATGACTGAAATTTCTTACAAAGCCACAAGATGTCCACATTGTACTTCTATTTTAGAAGAAGAAGCAAAGAAAGCTATTGAGAATATAGAAAATTAGTTTATTACTAAAGAATTAGAATTATATTAAAAGCATATTTATATATTTTGTAGTGAAATTGTGGGGACCGTTCCGCTGTTCTTAAAGGCTTTGCCTTTCTAGAACAGCGTGAATGGGGATAACGGAAAAATATATAAATATGCTTATATAAATTCAAAAAGTATTACAAATTATCAAAATATCCTTGCATTTTGCTAATTATTGTGATAAAATAATATTCGTTAAAATTCATTATGTAACAAGAGGAGGTGCAAACACATGCCAAATATTAAATCAGCTAAAAAAAGAGTTCAAGTTATTGAAAAGAAAACATTAAGAAATAATATGATAAAATCAAGCTATAAAACAGCTGTAAAAAAATTTGAAGAAGCAATAGAAGCTGGAAAAGTTGAAGAAGCTAAAACATTATTCCAAGAAGCTACAAAGAAAATTGACCAAGCTTGCACAAAAGGTGTAATTGTTAAAAATACTGCTTCAAGAAAAAAATCAAGCTTATCTAAAAAATTAAATGCTGCTATAGCTTAAGATTTGATAAAAATTATGCATAGTTTTTATTAGAAAAAAAGTGAAATGTTAATTTCACTTTTTTTATTTTATATATAAGTTAGGATCAATTTGAATTGAATCTTTTAATATTTCAAAATGAAGATGGGGTTCATCTACACTTTCAAAAACACCTGTATTTCCAACTGTTCCTATCGCTTGTCCTTTTGTAACTTTATCCCCTTCTTTTACAAATTCTGATGATAATAAATTAGCATACACTGTTTCAAATCCATCTTGATGGCTAACTACAATTGTAAGACCATATCTTGGATCATTTTTTATTGATTTTATTGTTCCTTCTTCTGCTGAATTTACTACTGTTGTTTTATCTGCTTTTATATCAATTCCTAAGTGTGTTACCCATTCTGAAAGTGTTTCAGAATATACTAAATTTTCCTTTGCAAATTGACGCATTATTTCCCCTTCTACTGGTTTTTGAAATGATAATTCCTTTTTTACTTCTTTGGGTTCGGCTTTTACAGTCGTTGCAACATTTTTAGTAGTAGTACCATCTTGTTTTTTTTCAGTTTGTTTTTCTGTATTGCTTGTATTATTTAATAATGATTCTATTGTTTCAGCTGTTTTATTCGTGTTTTCCTCACTTTTTTCTTCTTTAGTCCTTAAATCTTCTTTTACATTTTCTTTTTCGGCTTCTTCAATGCTTTTCCCTATTTGTGTACTTGCACTTTCTGATTCTTGTTCTTTCTCTTTTATACTTGCAATTTGCTCTACACTTAACTGCCCGCTTCTAACATCATCATTTACGCTTTTTCCATACATTAAAATTCCAAATACAACTGTTGATAATAGTAACACCCCTAAAATACTGAATGTGATAACTTTTGAATCTACATAGTTTGAACTTTTTCTAAAATTTCTTCTCATAATTTCCTCCTTCTAATTTTGCTATTACAAGTATTTCCATTGTTTTAAAATTTATACATTTATTATAAATTTTTAATTTCAACATTAGAATAGAAATGATGAATTATGTCTTCAAAAGTTGAACCATCTTTTGCCATGCTATCTGCGCCTGTTTGACTCATACCCACACCATGTCCATAGCCTTTCACAATAAATGTTATACTATTATCATTTTTATAAAATTCAAAATTTGTAGATTTTAATCCTAAAATCGTTCTTGTTTCAACACCAGATAATTCATGATTTCCAAATTTTATCGTCTTAACTCTCCCACTTTGAGTATAATCCAGTGTTTTAATATCATCATTCTTTGAAAAATCAATAGAAATATCTCCATACTTCTCCTTTAATTTAGTAATTAGTTCATCAAAAGTAAATGATACTTCTGAACTAAATTGTTTATAGCCATCTTCCCCTGATGTTTGTACTACTTGTAAATATGGCAAATTTTCTCCTCCCCAAACTTCATTTGGAGTTTCTGTTGTTCCACCACTATTAGAATGAAAAAATGCGTTTATTGGTTCATTATTATATGTAATTATTTTTCCCTTTGTATCAGCAACGCACTTTTCTATTTTTGCCCAATTTTTTTCTCTTTCTGTCTCTTCCCATTTGGACATTCTATCTTCTTTTGATAACCATGCTTGACAACAAGTACTACTATCGCATATATCTGCATTATCATGTTTTGGATGTTTTACCTTATATAATGTATATGTTCTAGCAACAACTGCTTGTGCTTTTAAAGCTTCTGTTTCATAGCTTGCTGGCATTTCGCTTGATACAACATTACATATATATTGTTCTAAATCAACTTCTTCTACTTCGTTTGTTGCAGTATGTAATAATCTAATTTTTTTATCTGATGAAAGGTCAATCTCTTGTTTTTCTTCATCTTGTGATTTAGATTCCTCTTGCGATTTTACTGCTTCTTGTACATCAGTTACAATTTTTCGTTGTTTTTTTGTCAGAATTGTTGGTAATATGAAAATTATAATAATAAAAATTAGAATATAATATAAAAATTTTTTCATAGATTTTTCTCCATTTTATTTATATAGTTTAAACTATCTTTTATGAAGCGCGTAATTACCTCCGATGCCTTTTATCATATTATTTTACGAAGCTCCCATAAGCTTTATTTTCATAGATGCTAATACCCTTCTTTCAATCCTAGAGACCTGCACCTGGTTAATTCCAAGTATTTTAGCCACCTCGCTTTGAGTTTTTTCTTTGAAAAATCTAAGCATTATTATCTTTTTATCTCTTGTTTGCAATTCATCTAGCAATTCTTTTACAACCATCTTATTTGTAAGCATTTCCGCTTCATCTTTATTAGTAGATATTCTTTCTACTAAGCCTATTTCTTTATCTTCTTTACTATTGTAAACACTTTTTTCTATTGATTCTACTGGATTTGCCGATTCTATTGCTAATGCAATATCTTCTTTTGTAACTTTTAGTTCTTTCGCAAGTTCTTCTATTGTAAGTTCTTTACCCTTTGTTGTTAAAAAATGTTTTTGTGTTTCTCTTATTCTTGCGTTTAGCTCTTTTAAACTTCTACTAACTTTTATTGTTCCATCATCTCTTAAAAATCTCTTTATTTCTCCTATCATGTATGGCACAGAATACGTGGAAAGCTTTACTTCAAAATTTGTATCAAATCTTTGAATTGATTTTATAAAGCCTATGCATCCTATTTGGTATAAATCGTCCAATTCGTAACCTCTCCCACTAAATCTTTTTACTATGCTCCAAATTAAGCCGATTATTTTCACGCATCAATTTCCAAAGTTCCTCTTTATCTCCTTCTTGTGCCTTTTTAATTGACTCTAAACTATTCTCGTACATGGAAATTTCCTTTCTAATATTATTTTAAATTGATAATTCTTCCGATTTATTTTCTAAACTCACATTATTAGATTTTATACTTTTTTCCATTGTTACTTTAGTTCCTATATCTACAATTGACTCTACATCTACCTTGTCCATAAAGCTTTCCATTATTGTAAATCCCATTCCAGATCGTTCTAAATTTGGCTTTGTTGTGTATAATGGTTCTTTTGCAACTTCTACATTTTCTATTCCTTTTCCATTATCTGATATTTCTAATATTATTTTATTTCCTTGTAATTTTCCCGTGATTTTTACTATTCCAGTTGTATTTTCATATCCATGTATTATGCAATTTGTAACAGCTTCAGATACTGCAGTTTTTATATCTGCTAATTCTTCTATTGTAGGGTCAAGCTGTGATGCAAATGCTGCTACTGTTATTCGTGCAAATGCTTCGTTTGAAGATTTGCTTTTAAATTCTAATTTCATTTCATTTTCAAATTGTTCTTTCATTTTTTTATTCTCCTTACTTTTCGAAATATGTAAAAACCCGCTCGTCCTTGTTGTCGCAACCTCCCTTATTAAAATAGGACAGGTTGCTTCACCGCTCCGCGTTGCTACGCCTACGCGTCCTCACTCCCATTTTTACATATTTCTCTTTGTCTTTATAAATTTATTAAATAGCATTTGAAATTGGAATCAAACGCAATAATCCACTCATTTCAAATATCCTTTTAACACTCTGTGTTAAATTTGCTACCTCTAATTTGCCACCTAAAATATTAACAAATTTGTACCTTCCTAAAACTAGTCCTATTCCTGCACTGTCCATGAAAGTAACACTATCAAAATCAAATACAACTTTTCTTGGCATATATCTTTTAATTTCATAATCTGCCTCCCTCCTTATCTTTTGTGCGGTATATTCATCAACCTCGTCAACTATTTTTAATACTAAAAGCTTGTCCTCATCAAAAAATTTACTTTCCAATTTTCTCATCCCTTTCTTCATAAGTTTTTGCTTTGTGATTTTTATTATGAATTTACAAAAGATTTAAAATTATCTTAAAAGCTAAATGGAATTATAATACCATTTCCAATATTTTCCAAGAGTAAAAAAATAGAAGTTTTGTCGAAGCTTGAAAACTTTCCGACATTAAAATTTATTATTTTTAATAGTTGCTTTTTTTAAACAGCAATTATGGTTTTATTGATTTTTTCGACTTTTTTAAGCTTTAATGTTGACGTTAGTCACTAATTATGTTATTATTTAATAGTATTCCCATTAGGGAGTATAATAATTACGAAAGGGGAGTTCACTATATGGATTCTCGGAAAAGTAGTATCATAAGCAATTACTCTAAGTATCTGTTTATGACCAAGGAGGAAGCCTTGTTGGCTAAGCATTCACTGAGCATTATATTTCCAAAGCTCAAGATGAAAGTCACAAACAATGGATCGCTTTTTTGTCAGACGCATGGAAGTTTACTTTTTGAACTCCCGGTTCTGACAGCGGTTACAAAATTGGGAGGTACAAAGGCCTAGTATCTTCACCTCGATCCGATCCTCCTAAAATTCTTCTCTTCGCTGTAGTGAGGAGATGGAAAGAGCGACGATTGTGAAATCGGCGCTCTTTCATTTTATATAGTTATCTTACTATAACGAGGAATATATAATTTTTGACCAACATCTATTTTATCTGGATTTTCTATTCCATTTGTACGAACTATAAAATCAATGGTAGTTCTAAATCTTTTTGCTATATTCCACAAAGTATCCCCAGGCTTTACAATATAAACTACAACACTATAATCTTGTGTATTGTTACTTTCTTCTTGTTCAACCTCATCAATCAAATTAATACTTCTGTTTTCAGATACATTTCCTAAAATTTCCATATCAATATTGCAATTAATTTCACCACCATCTTGCACAATAAAATCTTGATTTGTAACAAACATTTCCAAGTTAGAATTTGTATCTTCTCCAATATTTTGAGCTAAATAGTCAAATGGAATTTTTGCCCTTTTTTGTTCTACATTCATATTACCATCTAAAAATGTAAAATTACATTCAAGTTCTCCATCAAAACTTCCTGCATTTGTTCTATCCATTGTTAAATTTGGGATAACATCAACATCAATTAAGCTTTTTGTCCCTACATCTTCAAAATTGACTTTCTCTCTTATCTTTTTAATATCTGCCACTTGCCTTGTATTTATCATTGTATTAACTTGTTTTTTACTGAAGTTCAATTCACAACATGGACTATACATATCTTGAATTAAGTTTATTTGTTTTTCTTCGTAAACCATACATTTTACTATTGTTTCCACTTCTATGTTTATTGAATGTTCCTCTGCTGGATTTGGAAATATTATAATATTTTTTAGTTCATAATTTGTATTACAAATATTTCCTTCTGCAACATTTGGAATATCTATAAATCCTACTAATGGAACTTTCCCTGTTACTGTGCATATTCTATTATCTTCTGTTAAATACATTATTTTTATTTGAGCCTCTGCTTTACTTAAAACCTTGTTATAACTAATTTTTATATCTCTATCTGTTACAGCTAATCCTACCTTTAGAATTTCTGCTATATTATCTACATCTTGAACAGGAATTGTTTCCTTTGCATAAATCTTCGTTTCACCTGCTCCTACTAGAGAGTTTACTTTCAAGTCTTCTTTTAAAATTTGAATATTATCGTCATCATTAATTTCATTTACTATCGTAATTTCCTCATTTGAATATACTTGAACCGTAACCTCTAAAGTAGCTTTTATTCCTATCTTTCTTCCATTTATAACTCTTGCTTCTATCGATTTTATTTTTACATCTACTTTATAATCCATTCCTTCTCTAGCATTTGGAATTTCTATTCCCTCTGAAAAGTCTAGGCTTGTATTTATTCCTCTTACCTTATCTTCACTATTATCTGCTAAGTACATTATGTATGTATTTATATTTCCATCTATTCGCAATTTTTCATCTTGAAGCTCTGTTTTATAAAGGCAAACAACCCCACTTGTACAAATTGTGTTTAAAATATCTGGTTTTGCATCTGGAACTATCATGTCCTTTTCTACAAAAATTATTTCTTTCTTTTTATTTATAAGCTTATTTATGCATAAATTTTCTTTTGATGTATTTACCAACATTTTATATACCTCCTCGTATTATTCTTTATACATTTATATGAGGTTTGTTTGTTTTTATGCACAAAAAAATTCGGCATTGCCGAATTTTTTTAGTTTTTTTGAATTTTGAATTTGGGGACACTCTTGAATTTTGGGATGAATTTTGGGACACTCTTAAAAATCAAGGTTTTCGAAAAACCTTGATTTTTAAGAGTGTCCCAAAATTCATTTTAGAAGCTGTGGCCACCGCCACCTCCGCCTCCGGCCTCCGCCGCCACCTGATGAGCCTCCACCAGATGAACTGCTTTGAGGTGAGTATACTCTATGACTTCCTGTTCTTGTTACAACAGGAGTTGTGTGTTCAAAAAATCTTTCACATTCTTTTATTTGGTCATATCCACTTGCTTTTTTATTATTTGTTGCTATTTTAAATATTGCAAAGTTAATAAATAGCGCTACCATTACTGCTAAAACTGCATTGCTTATATATTTCATTGGTTCTGCTATTTTACCGCCTTCTAATACAGTTAGTATTTGTTCATATGCTTTTTTTGCACATTCATAATATTCTTTGTCTGTTGCATATTGATATATATTATCTGTAATTGTTTCTGCTTTTGCATCTGTTATTTTGTTATAGTTTTCACCATTTGAGAATATGTAGATTTTTCTATTTTTCATATCTATTAAAAATAGAGTTCCACTTTGTTTTCCAAATTTACCATTATAATAGCTTTTTGCATAACTATCTGCTGTTGTAGAGTTTGTGTTTATGGATTTAAAAATTATATTTCCATATTCTGTTAGTTTTGCCATGTCTTCTTCTAATAATTCTTTTTGACTTCCTGTTAATAGATTTGCATCATCTTCTATTATTAATTGGTAGTCACCAGTATTTTGATTATAACTATTTGCTGTATAACCATCATTTGTTGAATTATATTTATTGCTATAACTATTATTTACTGAATTATTGTATGTACTATTTGTTGAATTGTATTTGCTACTATAGCTTCCACTATATGTATTTCCATTATAATTCTTTTTTATAGCATCAATCTGTTTGTTTAACTCGTTAATTTCATAATCTAGTGAATTATAATTAGTGTTCACTGCAAATGATGTATTTCCTAATAATATTACTAATACTAAAATCAGTATTGAAATTATTCTTTTACGCATTTTCATCGCCTCCTCTTCTTCCTAATTGAGGCAATTTTCTTGTTGTTAATAAATTTATTTCTTTTATTAAATCTGAGAATGACCATATTGTCATAAGTATTGAAACTATTGCTCCACCATAATAATATACATCTGAAACTGGGTTCCATATAAATATTGCTACTGCTATTATTAAACCGATAAGAGGCTTAAATATTTTTGGAGCTTTTTCACTAATTTTTGCTTTATATGTCTTCTGTTTTCTATTATTTGCAAGTGCATATATTGTTGAGACTACAAAAATTGAAATTATTCCAATAATCATTCCTGTTTTGCCTATTGGAGCTAAACTTGCAAATATCCCAAACATTACCCAAAACGCCGCTACTGCTATGCCTATTGATGAAGGATTTTTGGCACTGATTTTTTTCTCAATATTTTTTGAAGCATTATTTGAAGTATTTTGGCTTCCGTTTTTACTAGCATTTCCTTTATCATCAATCATTTTATCTCTTGCAATAACTTTGTTCATTTGCGAACTTGAAATTACTAAACTTATAGCATTAAATATTATTGATATTATTATTATTTTAGTTGGTGTTAATGTTAAAAATCCATTAAACAAGAAAAATAACCCAACCGCTAATATTAGTGATACTATTAAGTATTTTTTGAAATCTATTGGTATTTCTGCTGCTACTTTTCCTGTTTGACCATTTACTACTGCATAACTAATTCTATCTCCTTTTTTATTTCTTGTTGCTAAGAAATATACTGGGAATAAGCCTAATTTAGTGTCTTTATGTCTCATGTTAACTTGTGGTTTACAACCATATTTTGCATATGTAGAATCCTTTTTTAATTCGCTTGCAGCTTGCTCGTCAGCTATTTTTTTGCATTCTTCTCTATAAACTTCACCATTTACATCTTGTGAATCTGCATAATAACCACTTAAATATGTAGGTGAAAATTCCTTCTTTTCTTTCATGCTAAATGGTGCAATTGCCTCACTTAAGTGGTCTGAGAAATTTGCTGCAGCATCGTGTGAAACGCCTTCACAACGTGCTTTTATGTTTGTTGAAATTGTGTAATCATCATAATAAACATAATCACCAACTCTGTGTGAGTATCTACTACCTGTATTTGATTGTTCTCCATCTTTATCAAAAGAGTAGACCCAATAAGGCATGTAGATTCCTCTAATTTTTTCAACTTGTTGAGTTTTTAACATATCGCTTGGTGCAAAGAAAGCTTTTTTTAATTTATTTTTGTAAGCCTGTTCGCATTCCTCTTTTGATTTTGTAAATGGTATTACATAGTTTGGGGCGACCTTTTTTTGATTTTTCTTTTCCAATATTGCAGATGAACCACAATAGCTACAAAATGTTGCTATTGTTTCGTCTGTTGTAATTAATTCTGCCCCACATTGTGTACATCTATAAACTATTGCTTCATATACATCAACTTTTTCTTTTCCATTTTCATCTTTTGAATTTTCTATACTAAACCCTTTATCACCTTTTGCATCTTTTAGTTTTTCTTCTAATTCCTTTGGATCAAAAGAGCTATTACAGTATTTACAGTCTAACTTTTGTGTTTTGGGATTAAACTCTAATCCTGCACCACATGATGGACATTCGTACACTATTTTATACCCCCTTTAAATATTATTCTGTTTTTAAAATATAAAATACAATTTCATATTTTAAAAACCTAGATAAATTGAAATCTAGGTTTTATAACATTGCTTTTTTCTTTTTTGTTTCTACCGGAGCTGGTATTAATGGGCTATACGTTGCACCATCAAACACTTCAACTTCAACTGTTCTTGTTAATACATCTGTATAACTATAAGTTACATTTCTATCGTTTTCCGCATATTTTACTACAAAAATATTTGGATAAGCTTTTTCTATTGTGGCTTCTTTTTCAAAGTTCCTACATCTTCCAAGTGAACCTTTAACAATTATCTTTTGTCCTACTTTGTCATTAATGTCTGTTTTTAGATTAGCTATGTCTGTTCTACAAATCATACTATCACCCATTCCTTATAAGATGAGTAAATTATAGCATTTGGGGCGCTTTTTGTCAAAAAATAAGTGTTTGTGTAAGAACTTTGAATAGCCTTATTTAATGCTAATTTTATTCTAAATTTTTCAAAATATTACAATTTTATTACAATTATATTACATATTTGTAATATTTCTATTTTTCATTGTTTTTTCAATATTTATAAGCATTTTGTGTTTTAACCATCTTTCCCATTCCACCTACACCATCTATTCCTTCTTTTCCATCTCTTAAGTCTTTATAAATTTCATCCATTGATACATATTTATAATTATCTGTAATTGCAATTTTATTTGCTAATCTAAGTGGATCCAGATAATCTATTAAAATTCGTGCTGGTGAAGAGGCAAAGTTTGCTCCAGCTTGGATTATAGCCTCAAAATAACTTTGGCACGCTCCTGCAAATATTACTAAGTTTTTGTTATATTCTCTATCATATCTCCTTGCTTCTTTTACTGTTTCAACAAAATATTTTGAATTTTTATAATTATATATATTGTAAAAATCTCTATCTTTTTTTATCATAGAGTCATGCCCTGTAATTATTAAAATATCTGGATTATACATTTTTAAAAGTCTATATACTTCTCTAGGTTGCCTATATTCTGGAATGTTTTTTACTACTGCATTTAATCCTAATTGTTTGTAATACATATAAGATTTTTTGCTGTATTTGGGATCACCATCTAAATGTAGTATTTTTCCTGTCATTATCGCTTCTTCTGACCTTTTATTGTTTGTTAATATTCCTATTTGGTAGTTTTGCTTATTCAATTTTATCACCTCTTAATTTGGGCTAATATATTGTATGTCGAAAAAATAAAAAAAGTGACGCAAAATCTGTTTAAAAGATTTTGTGTCATTTTTTTATTTTTCTTTCATATGTAAATACTTAATCTTAGTTGCCATTCCTCCTCTTATGTGCCTTTCGGCCTTGTTTTCGTCTAATATTAATCTTACTTCTTTTGCTAAACTAGGGTTTATCTTTTTTAGTCTTTCAGTTAAATCTTTGTGTACTGTGCTTTTGCTTATGCCATATCTTTTGGCCGCTCCTCTTACTGTGTCTTTTGATTCTATTATATAATGTGCAAGCTTCACTGCTCGTTCTTCTATTGATATATTTTTCATATAGAAAACCCCCATACGAATAGTTTTGTTTAATTCTATTCGCATGGGAGGTTGTTTATGATTTATTTTTTCTGTTCAATCTTTTGCTTCATATAAAGAATATGTTGCTTAATTTTATATAATTCCGCATCAATATTTTTTATATCATTAATAAAGTATTGCGTCATTTCATCTACTTCTATATCATTTAACTCAGATGTCCCAATTTCACCATAAAGAAGTTTTTCTGCCAATTCTTGATTTTCTTTTTCTTTTTCAAATTGATTTTTCAAATTATTATTAAAATTAGCGTTTGTATTTTGTAAGTTTTGAACTGAAGGTATTGTATTGGTTTCTTGCAAACCTACTTTATTTTTTCTAAAAATACCTTTAAAAAATCTTTTTATTTTATCCCACAAAGTATTAGTAGTAATTAATTTATTCTCCATCCAAATCTACTCCTTCATTTTCATTTGTTTTAGGCTCTTTATCATCTATTTTTGATAATTCTTGTTCATATTGTTGTTCTAACTCTTTAGCTTCTTGAAGCGTTCTTCTTTTTTCTAAATCTTGTCTTATTAAAATTGATAATGCTTTTTGTGTTTTGTTACCACATTGTGTATCTATATCACTTATAATTTCTAAAACTTCATCTATTTCAGGATATTGTTTTCTAAATCCTTCTCTTTCTTTTTCTGTTTTTAATTCCATATAAGGCTTTATCCATCTTTTTCTTATAGTAGTCACAGCGTTCCCTAATTTTTTTTCTTCTTCGTCTTTTGCTATTTTAGATGGTAGCTTTGTAGCTCCTGATTTTTCTATCCATTCTTTTATTGCTCTAGCATTTCTTAAATTTTGTGGAATATTATTACTATCTATTTCATTTATTATCTCCATTACCTCTTCTAGCTCAGGATGGTTTTCTCTATATTGTTCTTTTTCTTTTTTTGATAAATCATTATACTTTTTTTTGATATATTGTCTTAAAGCCACTAAAGATTGTCCTAATCTTTTTTCTTCTTCATCTTTTGCTTTTGGAGATGGTGGCTTTGTATCTCCTGATTTTTCTATCCATTCTTTTATTGCTCTGGCATTTCTTAAATTTTGTGGAATATTATTACTATCTATTTCATTTATTATCTCCATTACCTCTTCTAG
>Ga0129311_1001350_pt1 | contig 17535 bp, 20 predicted proteins | sample Go1ome_FD_94435 | JGI IMG/M metagenome (GOLD analysis project Ga0129311, IMG submission 94435) | Western lowland gorrila individual fecal microbial communities from Wisconsin, USA - Go1022B metagenome | ecosystem: Host-associated > Mammals > Digestive system > Large intestine > Fecal | place... | reverse complement strand
TTTCATTAACGAAGATTTACCACAACCAGAATCACCGATTACCGCAACCACGGAGTTGCAAGGAATGGTCAAATTATCGTACTTGACAATCTCCTTACCAGATGGATCCATAATAATCGTATCTTTGAGAATGATTTCGCCCTTTACAGCTTCCTTTTTCCCAGATTTAATCTTAAAAGCTGTATTGATATCCAATGTCATTAAGTTAAGGCAAATAAATTCTTAGTGATATTAATTGAAAATTCAAGCAAACAAATCTTTATCGAAAATTAACAGCTTTTCCATAAGATTTGTTTTTTAATTCCTGAAATCATCGATTTTCAAGCATGACGAAAATACCAGCTGTACTTTTCTTGAAATTTTACTGGCATATTTTCCGTACATGGTGTACTTTGCAAAATCTAAAAGGCTATATTAGCAAAATGGTGAACGTATTTTCATTACTATACGGATATACGGACAATAATAATGGATCAGTAGCACTATAATGACATCACATTCAAGGAGATATCATTATGAAAGATACTGAAATCATTAGCTTTTACAATAATCTATATCAATATGCAAAGGATAAAATCGATAGACAGTTAATCGATTTAACAAATGCGAAGAAAGAATCAAGAAACTACTGTATCAAGGTTTGTCCAAAGTGTGGTGCAGTTGATCCAGGATTTACCAAAGGTGGAAATGCCAATAGTGGTAAACCTATGCTGAAATGCCGCTGCTGCCATAAGCGCTTCACTTATGACAATGGTCAGCTTACACATTATTCCCATCAGGGCGAATCAAAGTGGGACCAGCTTATCGTAGATACCTTTTCACATGTACCAGTAGAAAAATCGGCAGCGAATATGAATATCAGCACATATACAGTCTGGCGCATGCGTATGAAACTGCTGCATATACTTGAAAAAATGCATGAAGATACAGTTGCCTCTGGAGAAATAGAACTGGATGAAAAATATCTTCTGAATTCACACAAAGGTGAAAAAATTGATAATTTAAAACCAAGAAAACGTGGTGGTTCAGCTTCTAAAAGAGGACTATCAAGTGAACAGATCTGTTTACCTACAGCAGTGCAGAGAAATGGCACTGCTGTTTTAAAAGCGATAAATACAGCAGCACTAACAAGTGGAAATCTAATGAAACTGTCAAATCACATTGGAGAAAACAGTATGGCATGGATTGATGGAAAAACTGCATATAACAGTTTACTTTCAGCGAAGCAGTGCGAAATAAGAGTAATGAGGGATCATACAACATATACATCCCTTGATCATTTGAACAATGTAAATGCATTCCACAGGCTCATAGAGAAATGGTACAAAGGATACAATGGTGTAGCAAGCAAGAATATCAATAGATATGCAGCTCTATTCACACTAGCTGTGATACACAGGAAATTCTATTATCAATCAAGAAAAGAATGCATCAGATTACGGATTTCTTCCGTATTGTTGACATGAAGAAAGATGATCTTTTCATTTATTCTATTTCTTGAATTCACCATTTTGCTAATATAGCCTAAATGTATATGTAAAGGCTTTCCGGTTTATGTAAAAACATAACATTTTGATTGACATATATTTTCATTGTTGTATGATATCGCTACAGGCAATGATGGGAAGAGTAAATAGATCATGCTTTGAAAGAGAACTTTCTATATGGTGTAAGGAAAGGCAAGGTGTACTATTGAAACACATCCTTAAGCTAAGGTCCTGAAAATGTAGTAGGGATCTTCGTTTGTACACGTTACGTAGGAAAGTGCTATGCACTTCATGAGGCTATTATCGTGAGGTAATAGTAAAGTCAGGTGGAACCACGTTACGACGTCCCGATGTTGGGACGTTTTTTTGTTTATACAGGAGAAAATCTATGAAAGAAATTAGAATACCACAAGGAATGAGGGATTTAATTGTTGAAGAATGTGCGAAGAAAAGATTTGCACAGAAAACAATAGAGCGTGTTTTTCAATCATTTGGATATGAAGAAATCATGACACCTAGTATTGAATATTTTGATACATATCAACAAGGATTCTCAGAGGTGGATGCAACGGAAATGTATAAGTTCTTTGATCAGGATGGAGAAATTCTTACATTGAGAGAAGACATGACAGTACCAATCTGCAGAGTCTGTGCTTCTAAGTATGCAAATTCAAAACCACCATTTCGTTTCTTCTATACATCAAATGTATTTAAGGTGAGACATGTATTTGCGGGAAAACGTGGTGAAGTGACGGATTGTGGTGTGGAATGTATTGGGCTGGATGAAAAGAGTGACATTGAGATCTTATATATGGCAATCCAGGTAATGGAAAAACTGCATTTCAAAAATTATCAGATTGAAATTGGAAATGCAAAGTTATTTCAGAGTGCAGTAGATGCGCTACAGCTTGATAAAGCTGATCAGAAAAGACTTGCAGCTCTTATCGATCAGAAATCAATTGTTGATTTGAATTGTTTTGTGGAAGCATTGCATTTATCTAAAGAAGCACAGGATTTCTTTACGCAGTTGCCATTTCTTTCTGGTAACGATGTATTTGAAAAAGCAAAACAGCTTTGTTTTACAGAAGAAATGCAAGCAGTCATAGATCAGCTTGTTTCTTTATATGCAGCTTTACAAACATTAGGTGTTGCAGAACATATTTCGTTTGATCTTGGTAAGATCCCACATTTGGATTACTATACAGGCATTATTTTTGAAGGGTTTATTGAAGAGAGTGGAACATCTGTATTATCTGGTGGCAGATATGACAATTTGATGCAGAAGTTTGATCGAGAGCTTCCGGCATGTGGATTTTCTATGAAACTGGATTATATCCTGGATGCTTTAGACAATCAGAATAAAGAAGTTGTGCAGTTGTATTATCCAAAAGGAAAAGAAATTGAAGCAATTCAAAAAGCTGATGAAATAAGAAAAAACAAAGCTGTTGAAATGATTCCATGGAATCGTGATGCATGGGAGGTTAGACAATGAGTATCTCAATTGCATTAACAAAGGGAAGACTTGAAAAACAAGCCATTGCGATGCTGGAAGCATGTGGATATGGTGTGGAACAGTTGAAGGATAAGGGTAGAGCTCTTGTATTCTATGATACAAAAAAAGATGTGAAGTACTTTTTAGCGAAACCAAATGATGTCATTACCTATGTGGAACATGGCATAGCGGATATTGGCATTGTTGGAAAAGATACATTACTGGAAAAGAGTGGTGATGTCTATGAACTTTTGGATTTAGAAGTGGGAAAATGTAAATTTATTCTTGCTTCTTTGAAGGGGAACAATCCATTGGAAAAAGTTGGACATATTAAGATTGGAACAAAGTATCCAAATGTAGCTTCTCAATATTTTCATAAGAAAGGATTGGAAGTAGAAATCATTAAAATCGATGGGTCTGTAGAATTGGGACCTGTTCTTGGATTGAGTGATGGCATTATCGATATTATGGAAACTGGTACAACATTAAAAGAAAATGGTCTGGTTGTATATGATACGGTTTGTGATATCAGTGCACGTGCCATTGTGAATCGTGTGAGTTATAAATTGAAAAAAGATGAAGTATTACAAATCATCAATGATCTGAAAGAAGGAAAGCAATATGTTGAAAGCAATCAATCGAAATGATGAAAAAGAATTGAGACAATATCTTGATGGCAGAAGCAAGGAAATTGATTCTTCGATTCTTGTAAAAGTGAGTGAAATCATTCAAAACGTTAGAAAGAATGGAGATCAGGCGTGTAGAGAATATACAGAAGCATTTGACGGGATTCGCGTAGAAGATTTTCGAGTGAAGGAAGAAGAAATTGAAGAAGCAGTCAAAAGTGTGAATGCTTCTTTCAAGGAAGCGATGGAAAAGGCAAAAAATAACATTGTTGCTTTCCATAAAGCACAGATTCAACAATCCTATATTCAGACAAAAGAAAAAGGAATCTATCTTGGGCAAAGAGTATTGCCGTTAGAAGCTGTTGGTATCTATGTTCCTGGTGGCAGAGCGCAATATCCATCGAGTGTATTGATGAATGCAATTCCTGCGAAAGTTGCTGGTGTAAAGAAAATCGTTATGGTAACACCACCAAACAAGGAAGGTAAAATTAATCCGAATATTGCATATGCCGCAAAACTTGCGGGCGTGGATGAAATCTACAAGATTGGTGGCGCGCAGGCAATTGCTTCTCTTGCCTATGGTACAGAATCTATTCCTTGTGTGGATAAGATCGTTGGTCCTGGAAATATTTTCGTCGCTGCTGCGAAAAAGCTTGTGTATGGAAAAGTCGCAATTGATATGATTGCTGGGCCTTCTGAAATACTGGTTGTTGCGGATGGTGGTGCAGATGCTGCGTTTGTTGCGGCTGATTTGTTATCACAGGCAGAACATGATCCAATGGCTTCCGCAATTCTTTTGAGTGATAGTGCAGAATTGATTGAAAATGTAAATGTGGAATTAAAGAAGCAGACAGAAGTACTGCCGAAGAAAGAAATTGTGGAACAGTCTTTAAAGGATTATGGAAAAAGCATTTTATGTGAATCTATTTCTGATTGTATTCGTTTTGCGAATGCAATTGCACCTGAACATTTAGAACTATGTGTGAGTGATCCAATGCGTTATCTAGATGAAGTGAAAAATGCGGGCAGTGTATTCCTTGGCTATTATACATGTGAATCCATTGGTGACTATTTTGGTGGAACAAACCATGTTTTACCAACAAGTGGTACTGCACGTTTCTCTAGTGCATTAGGTGTAGATGCCTTTGTGAAAAAAACATCTTTTTTACATTACACAAAAGAAGCGTTAGATGCGTATGGAAAATATATTGCAGTAATGGCAGAAGAAGAACAGCTGCAGGCACATGCCAATGCCGTGAAAGTGAGGGTCAGTGATGAGTAAAGTGATTGAAACATATACAAGTCATGAACAGAAAGGAATCCTGTTGAATGCAAATGAATCATCAAAGAATCTTCCTTCCTGTATTATTGATGAAATCAAAGATGCAATGAATGATATTGCATACAATCGTTATCCTGATAATTCTCAAAAAGAATTACTGGATGCTTATGCAAATGTCATTGGCGTAAAAGAAGAAAATCTACTGGCAGGGAATGGTTCAGATCAGATGCTTGGGTTGATGATTGGTACATTTCTTGCAAAAGATAAAGTGTTATATACATTTGATCCTGATTTTTCCATGTATGACTATTATGCAAGCTGTTATGAAGCAAGCGTATTAAAGTATGGTTTAAAGGAAGATGGTTCTTTGGATGTTGATGGCTTTATTCAAAAAGGAAAAGAAAATAATGTATCGCTTGTTATCTTTTCTAGACCAAATAATCCAAGTGGATATTGCTTGACAATGGAAGAAGTAAAACAAGTTCTTGATGGATTGAATGATATTCCTGTTGTTGTAGATGAAGCATATATTGAATTTGCTGATGAAGAAAGTGCAATTACATTACTGGATCAATATTCTAATTTATATGTTACAAGAACATTGTCCAAAGCATATGCATGTGCTGGTATTCGTGCTGGCTTTTTGATCAGTCAAATGGAAAACATGAAAGTTATGAAGCAAAGAAGTGTTGTATATGCATTGAATAGTGTAACGATGAAGATTGCTTCTATTGTCTGTAAATATGCATCAATCTTTCAAAAAGAAGCAATGGAAACAAAGAAGAGAAGAGATGCATTATATGAAGAAATCAAGGATATGAAAGCAATTGTTTTCTATCCATCTCAGGCAAACTTCATTCGTGGAAAAACAAATGAGAAACAAAAACTATTAGCAAAATTTGAAGCAAAGAATATCGTAATCCGTAATTATGCGGATGATACGTTCCGTATCACAATTGGTACAGAAGAAGAAAATAGAGAAATCTTAGATGTTCTACGCAGCTTTGAGGAGGAAGTATGAGAAGTGCATATATTGAAAGAAATACAAAGGAAACAAAGATTCAATTATCACTGAATCTGGATGGACAAGGAAAAGCAGAAATTGACAGTGGTATTGGTTTTTTTGATCATATGATGAATTTGCTTGCTTTTCATAGTGGTATGGATATTTCTTTGCGTGCTCAGGGTGATCTTGATGTTGATGACCATCATACGATTGAAGATATTGGAATTGCTTTTGGAGAAGCATTTCTCAAAGCCATTGGTGATAAAAAGGGAATTGAGCGATATGGGAACTTTCGTTGCTGTATGGATGAAGCTTTAGCGTGTGTGGATACTGATATCAGTGGTAGAGGATATCTTGTTTTTCATGCAGATTTTCATAGAGATATGATTGGAATGATGGCAACAGAAATGGTAAAGGAATTCTTTTATGCTTTCGCAATGCATGCTGGTGTGACATTACATATCAATCTGTTGTATGGAGAAAATGATCATCATAAATTAGAAGCAATCTTTAAAGGATTTGGACATTCTATTAAGCAGGCAGTTGAAATTACTTCAGATGTATTACCATCTACAAAAGGTGCATTATGATTGGAATCATTGATTATGGAATGGGAAATCTTGGAAGTGTATCCAATGCTTTGTCATATTTAAATGTAGAGCATATGATTTGTGATACAAAGGAAAAGATTGCACAGTGTGATAAGTTGATCTTGCCTGGCGTTGGTGCTTTTGCTCAGGCAATGGAAACAATTAAGGAGAAAGATTTATATGCATGCATCGATACATGCGTGAAAAATCATGTTCCTCTTTTAGGAATCTGCTTAGGCATGCAGATGTTATTTGATACAAGTGAAGAAAAAGGATTGCATCAAGGATTTGGATGGATCAAAGGAAATGTTGTGAAAATACAGGAAACAGCACTTCCGATTCCTGAAATTGGATGGAATGCTTTAGTGTATACAAAAGAATGCAGGTTGAAAGAAATTGTGAGTGATCCGTATGTGTATTATGTACATTCATACTATGCACAGGTAGAAAATGCAGAAGATCTAGTTGCGTATTCTATGTATGGAAATACAAAAGTTGCGGGAATTGTTAGAAAAGGCAATGTCATTGGTACACAATTTCATCCTGAAAAGAGTGGAGAAGATGGTTTGAAAATATTGAAGTATTTTGTGGAGGAATTTGTATGATTGTTATACCAGCAATTGATATCATTGATGCCAAACCTGTAAGACTTTATCAAGGGGACTATCAAAAGAAAGAAGTAGTAGCCAGCAGTGTCAAAGAAACGGCATTGTCATTTGAAAATAGTGGTGCTCAATGGATTCATATTGTTGATCTTGATGGGGCAAAGCAGGGAAAACCAGTCAATGTGAATACCATTTTATCTGCAGTAGAAGCTTTGAATGTTCCGATTGAAGCTGGTGGAGGTATTCGTACAATGGAAGACATTGATATGTATCTCACGCATGAAATTTCTAGAGTGATTCTTGGAACAAGTGCAATCAATGATGAACAATTATTAAAAGATGCAATCACAAAGTATGGTGAAAAAATCGCTGTTGGAATGGATTGTAAAGATGGTAATGTCATGGTGGAAGGCTGGTTGAAAGGTTCGCGTATGAATTACATTTCTTTTGCGAAGCATTTAGAAGACATTGGTGTGAAGAATCTGATTTTTACTGATATTTCTAAAGATGGTACTTTGATGGGACCAAATATTGAAATGTTAAGAAATCTACAGGAAGCAGTACAGATGAATATTGTTGCTTCTGGTGGAATCAAAGATCTTTCACACATTCAAGCCTTGAAGCAAATGAATCTCTATGGATGCATTACTGGAAAAGCAATCTATTGTGGATCATTAGATCTAAAACAGGCAATCTTAGAGGCGCGTGTATGATTACGAAAAGAATTATTCCGTGTCTTGATGTGAAGAATGGAAACGTTGTAAAAGGTGTGCATTTTGTTGGATTGAAAGATGTTGGTGACCCGGTTGCGTGTGCGAAAAAATATTATCAGGATGGTGCAGATGAACTTGTCTTTCTAGATATTACCGCAACAAATGAAAATCGAGATACGATGGTGAAATATGTCGAAGAAGTCGCAAAGAATATTTTTATTCCATTTACTGTTGGCGGTGGTATTCGTTCAAGAGAAGATATGAAAAATATATTGCGTGCAGGTGCAGATAAATGTTCTTTGAATTCTGCAGCAGTGAGGAATATTGATCTTGTGAGTGAATGTAGTAATGCATTTGGGGATCAATGTGTTGTATTAGCTGTGGATGGAAAACTGAGAGAAGATAAGAGTGGATGGAATGTTGTCATCAATGGTGGAAGAATTGATACTGGAATTGATGTTGTATCATGGGTAAAAGACTGTGTGAAAAAGGGTGCTGGTGAGATTTTATTGACGAGCATGGATGCTGATGGTACAAAAGATGGCTTTGATCTTCCTATGTTGAAAGCAGTCAAACAGGCAGTGAATGTTCCGGTGATTGCGTCTGGTGGATGTGGATGCTTGGAAGATTTCTATGAAGTTTTTAAAGAGAATAGTGCAGATGCTGCTTTAGCTGCTTCCATTTTCCACTATGAGGAATTGACAGTCAGACAAGTAAAAAACTACCTGGATCAGAAAGGAATTTGTGTAAGAAAATGATTCGACCAGATTTTGAAAAAGGAAATGGGCTTGTACCTGTTATCGTACAGGACGTACATAGTCATCAAGTATTGATGCTTGCATATATGAATGTAGAAAGTTTTGAAAAAACAATCCAGACACGTTTAGCGACATATTATTCAAGAAGTCGTCAGCAATTATGGCTGAAAGGGGAAACAAGCGGTCACTATCAACATGTGAAAGATATTTTGATTGATTGTGATGAAGATACGATCTTACTGCTTGTTGAACAGGATGGTGCAGCGTGTCATACAGGACACTACAGCTGTTTTTATCGAAATATAGAAGGAGATAACATTGATGAGTGAAATAGAAAAGGAATACCAGAATGCACTGGATCGTAAGCTGCATCCGGAAGAAGGCAGCTATACAACATATCTATATCAAAAGGGTTTAGAAAAAATCTTGAAAAAGGTTGGAGAAGAGAGCAGTGAAGTCATCATTGCTTCTTTGAGCCAGTCAAAAGAAGAACTTGTTGGAGAAATTAATGATCTGTTATTTCATGTACTTGTTTTAATGGTAGAAAAAGGCATTACATTGGAAGATATTGATGCTGAATTAAAAAGAAGACGTGAAAAACAACATAATCAAAAATCTGAACGTAGACCAATTACGAATGTATAATAAATATAAGAATGGAGAATAGATATGAAGAAAATTGTATTATTTTGTGCTGGTGGCATGTCTACGTCTTTGCTTGTAAACAAGATGAGAGAAGCTGCCGCAAAACAAGGAAAAGAGTATGATATCAATGCCTATGGATATGGTTCTGAAGAGAAACATGCACCGGATGCGGATTGTATCCTGCTTGGACCACAGATTCGTTTCAATTTGAAGCAGCTGCAGACGAAGTATCCAGACAAGCCAATTGCGGCCATTGATATGCGTACGTACGGTACGATGAATGGTGAAGCAACACTGAAACAGGCAAGAGAATTAATGAATGACTAGAAAAAAAGATCTTATTGAACATAGTCAGGTATGTTCTTTAAGATCTTTTTTGATGGTATACAACTTTTTTCATCCCAGTCTGCCAGATATAACATATAGTATTCATCATATGTTAAATGGGATTCTGTAATCTTTTTTGCGAGATCTTTTCCGACATAGCGGAAGTGTTCGAGTTCATCTTTCACACCAGTGATGGATGATTTTTCATTTGCATATCGTTGAATGAATCCATAGGATGTACAATTTTCAACCATCCATTTGTATGTTTCTGTTTCTGAAAATGCAACGCTTGTTTCGTATGTTGCGGCTACATTTACTGCTAGACCTGTTTGATGTTCTGAGTGTCCTGGACGAATACTGTTTTTATCAGCTTCTGACTGGGACATTCTTGCTAGAAAACTGTTATAGGCACTTTCCTGAATTGCATATTCACGATAGCCAACAGTAGCGAAGAAGTAGTGTCCTGCCTGTTGGGAAGCCTGGGCGAATGCAATAAATGCATCTGCGCATTCTTGTACAAGCTGTACACCACTGACAGCGTATTGTGTACTGATATCTACAATATTGTCTGGTACAAAATCACTTGTTAAACCATATGTACTGTTTACTAGAACAGAAGTATCGTGTGGAGAAGGGATTTCTTTCTGTAACTTGTATAATTGATAGTATGAATCACTTAATGAAAATGCAGATTCATTATTATGATCACGGTTATTCTTGCAATCCTGGATATATGGATTTTCATCCCATTGATAATCAAATACCAGCAGTGGTGTTAATTCAATGAATGTCAGATTGTTAAATAGATTTTGTAATTGATCGACTTCATATCCTTTATCCATCAAACGATTGTATAAAAGAAAATCTGTGTCTGTTAGTGTACGATCTGTTTTGATTGCGGCATAGAGTGGCAGATATTCTTCCTGTAAAGAACCATCTAGAATACATTGTTCCATGTATTTAGAATAATATTGATTTTGAATGATATCAGATGCATAGTCTGTTTTTTGGATGCATTTGATTGCTTCTTTGGAATATCCAAGATCTTTCAGCTTTGCTTCGCTTGTAATCTTTGGAACATGGAATGCTAGAACACCACAGGCAATCACTAATACAAGAACTACAATCAGACTTTTTCTGATATGTCTTTTTCTTCTGTGTTTTTTAGGCATTGTGCTACCTCAAAGAGATTCCATGGATCTTTCTTTGGCGGAAGACATGAAATGGTCATTGGTTCTTTTTGTGTTGGATGAATAAATGTTAACTGATATGCATACAATGCAATCTGTCCTTTTTTTGTATGTGGGTTGTATCTTTGATCATACACAAGCGGCAGGTTTCTAGAAGAAAACTGTACACGTATCTGATGACTTCTGCCTGTTTCTAATGTGATATGTACAAGTGTCTTGTTCTGTCTTGTTTCTAGCACATCATAGTGCAGAATGGATTTTTTGCCGTCTTTTTCATTTGTGACAGTGACACGGTTATTTCTTGTATCTTTTTTGAGATAGTCAACAAGTGTACCTTGTTTCTTCTTTGGTGTACCATCCAATACAGCAAGATATTCTTTTTTGAATGCGTGTGTACGTACCTGATCACTGAGTCTAGCGGCGGCTTTGGATGTTTTTGCGAATATCATCACACCACCAACTGGACGGTCTAAACGATGCACAAGAGCTAAATATACATTTCCAGGCTTGTTGTAAGTTTCTTTGATGTATTGCTTACACATTGTTAATAGATCAAGATCATGAGAACTGTCTTCCTGTACAGGAATATTGACAGGTTTTTCTACAACGAGTACATGATTGTCTTCATAAAGTACATGGATCATTTTCTTTCCCATCTTCCATAAATACCGCAAGGCAGCAATAAATCTCTATTCTGGAGTGGGATTGCAACTTCACCACAAGAGACTGTACCTTCTGGATGCTCTGGCAGGATCATTGTTTTCATCAGATCTTCTAAAACGATGGAAGAGAATCCTGTCGTATAGCTATTGATCAAGAAGAACAGTGCATTCTCATCAAGAATTTCTAGACAGGCTTTAATTAATCCTGTGATTTCTTTTTCAAATTTCCACATTTCACCATTTGGACCTCTGCCATAGCTTGGCGGATCCATCAGAATACCATGGTATGTGTGACCTCTTCTTTTTTCTCTTTCAACAAATTTCAGACAGTCATCAACAATAAAACGAATCTTGTTATGTTCAAGGTGTGACAGGTCTCGATTTTCTTTTGCCCACTGTACCATACCTTTAGAAGCATCAACGTGTACAACTTCCTGTGCACCCGCTGCGCTGCATGCCATTGTTGCACATCCTGTATAGCCAAATAGATTTAATACACGGATTTCTTCATCTTTATGTGCAGAAATCAAATCATACATCCAGTCCCAGTTAACTGCCTGTTCAGGGAAGATTCCTGTGTGTTTGAAACCTGTAGGGGATACTTTGAATGTTAAATTGCGATAGTCGATTGTCCAGGATTCTGGAAGCTTCTTTTTGTATTCCCAGCTTCCTCCACCTTTATTACTTCTATGGTAGATTGCATCAGCATTCTTCCATTGTTTATTTTCATGCATTGGCCAGATAGCTTGTGGATCAGGACGTCTTAAAATGACACCTTTCCATTGTTCTAACTTTTCTCCATTTCCTGCATCCAGGCAGGAATAATCTTTCCATTGATCAGCTTTTAAAATCATGTTTTTTTACCTCGTGCCTATTATAACATGTGCTTTCACATTTCTTATTTTGTTTTGTTATAATAGTTGAACGATGGAGAAAAACATATGATCGATACTACATTATTAAATGAAAATCAAAAAGAAGCTGTACTGTCTGATGATCAGTATTTAAGAATCATTGCGGGTGCGGGTTCTGGAAAAACACGTGTTTTAACAATGCGTATCGTACATTTGATTGAAGATGAAGATGTACGTCCATATAAGATATTAGCAATTACGTTTACAAATAAAGCCGCAAAGGAAATGAAAGAACGTCTTTCTACAATGCTTCATGAAGATGATGAACCAAGATGGATTTCTACGATTCATTCTCTTTGTGTCCGTATTTTAAGAGAAGATATTTCATGCTTAGGCTATCCAAAGAATTTTACGATCATGGATGCAGATGATCAGAAATCCATTGTGAAAGAAGCAATGAAGCAACTGGATCTGAAAGATTCTAAATTAACACCTGGGGAAGTTGTTGGCTATATTTCAAACAATAAAACAGCACAGATTGGTGTTGAAGCTGCAAAGAAAATGGCTGGCAGCTTTGCAGATGATACTGATAAAGCAAGAATCTATGAGTATTATGTGAATCGTCTGAAAGAAATGTATGCTCTGGATTTTGATGATTTGATCTTAAAGACAGTTACATTGTTTTCAGATTTTCCTTCTGTTTTAGAAAAATGGCAGAGAAGATTTGAATATGTACTTGTAGATGAGTTTCAGGATATTGATAATCTTCAGTATCAATTGATTCGCTTTCTTGTTGGTAAAAATGCTTCTTTGTATGTTGTTGGTGATCCTGACCAGACAATTTATACATGGCGTGGTGCTAATGTGGATATTATTATGCATTTTGAAAAGGATTTTCCAAATGCAAAGACAATCATGCTGAATGAAAACTATCGTTCTACGGATGCAATTCTGCGTGTATCTAACAGTGTGATTCAAAACAATAAGAATCGTTTGAAGAAAGAATTGTATACATCGAAAAAGAATGAAGATAAAGTCATTCATTTTGGTGCGGAAAGTGAAGAATATGAAGATGCATGGATTGCGGGAATGATCCAGAAGCTTCATACACAAGGCAAGAAATATTCTGATATCGCAATTCTGTATCGTTCTAACTATCTTTCTCGCGGTCTTGAAAAAGCGATGATTGATCTTAGAATTCCATATATTATTTATGGTGGTATTCGCTTCTATGAACGTATGGAAGTAAAAGATGCTCTTTGTTATCTGAGAATGATCGTTACGGCAGATGATCTGGCTTTGCAGAGAATCTTGAATCGTCCAAAGCGTGGAATCGGTGGAAAGACAATGGATAACATTGTTGAAGAAGCACGTAGAAACAATTCAACAATGTATGAAGTATTGAAAGCAAATCAGATTTTCTCTGGAAAAGCAAAAAAGACCATTGAAGAATTTGTTTCTATGATTGAAGGATGGAAGGCAATTGAGCGTGAAGGAAAGATGCCGCTGGATGAACTTTTAGAGAAGATCGTTGAAGAAAGTGGCGTCAAAGCAATGTGTGAAGCAGATGAGGAAAAGAAAGATGAAAGACTTTTAAACTTGAAGGCTTTACAGGAAGATCTGCAGAACTTCTCTGAAGATAATCCTGATTTGAGTCTGGATGAATATCTGCAGAATATTGCTTTATATACAGATCGTGACAGTGGTGAAGTGAATGAGTGTGTTCAATTGATGACGGTGCATGCGGCAAAGGGGCTGGAATTTGATACGGTATTTGTAACGGATCTGAATGAAGGTATTTTTCCAAATGCGAGATCGATTGAAGATTCTTCTCATGGTATGGAAGAAGAAAGAAGACTTGCCTACGTAGCTTTTACGCGTGCTAAAAATCATTTGTATGTATGTGAAGCTGGTGGTTTCTCCTTTATCATTCAAGGCTCTCGCCAGACAAGCCGTTTTATTAAAGAAATGGACCATGACTATATGGTAGAAGCACCTGGCAGTTTTAATCAAAGAGGTGTGATGTCTTCTTCTAGTGAAGCACGTATCTTTAAGAATAGCTTTGCGGATTTTATGAGTCGTAATGATGATGAAGATGAAATTCCTTCCCCAATTCATGTGGAACAGCCAAAAGCAAGTAAAGTGAAGTTTAAGAAGGGGGATACAGTCATCCATCCAAAATTTGGCGAAGGTATCATTATTAAAGTGAAGAGAGAAATGCTTGAAATTGCATTTACATATCCATATGGATTAAAGAAAATCGCAATATTTCCTGGATTAAAAAAGAAGGGTGAATGATGAACAATACAGATGCAATGAAGAAAATGCGTGAACTTGTGGATACATTGAATCAGGCGAGTGATGCTTATTACAATGGTCAGCAGGAACGTATGAGTGACTATGAGTGGGATGCTGCATTTGATGCATTAAAAAAGCTGGAAGAAGAAACAGGTACAGTTTTAGAGGATTCTCCAACAATTAATGTATCCAGTGATGATACGCAAGGTTTGAAGGAACCACATGAGTTTCCCGCATTGTCACTTGCGAAAACAAAGAAAGTTACAGATTTAGTGAAATGGGCGAGTGATAGACCTATCTTTTTATCATGGAAACTGGATGGTTTAACACTTGTGGTGACATATGACAATGGAAAACTGACAAAAGTCGTTACACGAGGGGATGGACATATTGGAACAAACATTACACATCTAGCCGGTGCAATCCAAGGGATTCAAAAGACAGTCAAGGAAAAAGGACATCTTGTGATCCGTGGAGAAGCCGTGATTTCCTATGAAGATTTTGAACAGTTTGTATTAGAATCAGGAGAAGATTATGCCAATCCTAGAAACCTGGCATCTGGTTCATTGTCTTTGAAAGACAGTGAAGAAGTGAAGCGTAGAAATATTCACTGGATTCCTTTTACGCTTGTTTATACAGAAAAGAAAATTGTATCCTGGGGTGAACAGATGCAATATTTGAGTGATCTTGGATTTACGGTCGTTGATCATGAAGTGATACAAAATCCTTCCTATGAAAATATTTCCGGGGTAATTGATGCGTGGACGAAGAAAGTAACAAGTCATTTGAATCCATATCCAGTAGATGGACTTGTGATCACATATGATGATACACAATATGCTTCCACAGGTTCTGTCACAGGACATCACGCTACACGTGCAGGATATGCATTTAAATGGGCAGATGAATCTGTTGATAGCACATTGGATCATATTGAATGGTCTTGTGCTGCTTCTACGATTACACCAGTTGCGGTATTTGAACCAGTAGAACTGGAAGGAACAACGGTAAAGCGTGCATCATTATGTAATATTTCGGAATGTGAAAGACTTGGTATTGGAGCAAAGGGAACTGTTGTTTCTGTGATTAAAGCAAACAAGATCATTCCAAAGATCATTCATGTTTCTAAGATTGAAGGAAGGCTTGAGATTCCTTCTGTGTGTCCTGTTTGTGGACAGCCTACAGAAATTCGTGTGAGTGAAAATTCTGGAACAAAGACATTGAAGTGTACAAATCCGAATTGTGCTGCAAAGAAATTGAAGAAATTCAAGCGTTTTGTTTCTAAGGGCGGTATGGATATTGATGGTATTTCTGAAGCTACATTGGCTAGATTTATCAATGAAGGATGGATTCACAATGTTGGTGATATTTATCGTTTAGATGCACATAAAGAAGAAATTGCACAATTGGATGGCTTTGGTGAAAAGAGTGCTGATAATATCATGGCTTCTTTAGAAAAGGCAAAGACTGTAGATGATGTTAAATTAATTTATGCGTTGAATATTCCGCTTGTTGGTGTGGATGTTGCGCGTAAGCTGTTGAATGCGGAAGATTTAAATGCTTTGGTTGAAAAAGCATCTACAACAGAAGATACTGAATGTTTTGCATATATTGATGGTATTGGCAGTGAAAAAAGTTCTGCATTTGTGAAGTGGTTTCAGGATGAAAAGAATCTGCGTGATTATCAGGATCTACTGCAGTATTTAACCGTGAACAAGACTGCTACAGAAGCAGTGGATGATAAGTGTAAGAATTTAACATTCGTTGTGACGGGTGATGTGCATCACTATAAGAACAGAAATGAATTGAAAGCATATATTGAAGCACATGGTGGTAAAGTGACGGGATCTGTATCAAAGAGTACAAACTATCTCATTAATAATGATGTCACCAGCACAAGCAGCAAAAATACGAAAGCAAAGTCTTTAGGTGTACCAATCATTTCTGAAGATGAATTCATTGCACAGTTTGGTGAATAAGATATGATTCGAAAAATGCTAAAGAGTGATTATGATGGTGTGAGAAAACTGATGAAGCAGGTTCATCAGCTTCACTATATCAATCGTCCAGATATCTTTCGGGATGGAGATGCATTGAGCCAATCTTATTTTGCAAAATTATTTCAGGATGAATATTTCCATTATGTATATATCAAAGAGGATGAAATTGTTGGCTTATTAATGATGGAACATCATGTGAAACCTGGATATGAAGTTGTGAATGATAGGAATGTTTTCTACATTAGTGATCTGGTTGTGGATGAGAATCATCGAAAGAGTGGCATTGGTCGTGAACTATATCATTATGCAGAGGACGTAGCAAAAGCATATGAAGCAACAGGTATAGAACTGACGGTATGGTCATTCAATCAAGATGCAATACGTTTCTATGAATCCTTAGGTATGACACCAATGAACATGACAATGGAAAAGAAAGTATAAATTGTTTCTATTGAGTTGATAATGCATTGCGATAGATATACAATATTTATGCATAAGAATGCATTGGAGGTGCGTATGACCACAACAAATTTTAGTGTTCGAATGGACAGTGATATTAAGAAACAATGTGAAGAACTTTATGGTGAACTTGGAGTGAATCTTACAACAGCAATTAATGTATTTTTGAGACAATCTTTAAGGGCAGGTGGATTTCCATTTGATGTTCGGTTGAATCAGCCTAATTCAAAAACAATTTCAGCATTGTTGGAGGCTGAAAAAATTTCTAAGGATCCTAACGTGAAGCATTATTCTGATGTGGAAGAAGCGTTAAGAGAACTGAAGAGATGAACCGAGAAATTGTATGGACAACGCAGTTTAAAAAAGATTATAAACTTGCGATGAAACGACATTTAAATATTGAATTATTAGATGAAATAATGGCTCAATCCCAATTCCTGTTGATATAACAAACTGTAGCTAAAATTTAGTACGAATATAAAAAAGGATCTCGTATAATTGTGTGCAACCAAACATACAAAATAGGAGATCCATATGAATA
>Ga0129311_1001349_pt1 | contig 17538 bp, 13 predicted proteins | sample Go1ome_FD_94435 | JGI IMG/M metagenome (GOLD analysis project Ga0129311, IMG submission 94435) | Western lowland gorrila individual fecal microbial communities from Wisconsin, USA - Go1022B metagenome | ecosystem: Host-associated > Mammals > Digestive system > Large intestine > Fecal | place... | reverse complement strand
ATCGCCGGATCCGGAATGACCGATGATACAGATGTCTTCGTTGAAATCAATGGAATACATCTCGGACAACTGTCCCATGCCGGAAATGGTCTTCAGAATGGACATTGCCATGGCAACCTTCATGTCACCTTCTACCGCACATGCGGTGCCCTGCTTGATCAGCATGGAAAATGCGGGGATCAGCATGGAATCCAGTTTACCGGCTACTCCCTGTGCCTTACCGGCATAGTGGGAAGCGATCATGCTCAGATCTTCATCCTTTGCCCACTGCTCGAATGCAAGCACATGCTTTGCCATATCCAGAATATCTTCATCCTCTGCGGTAGCGCCGCCCTCTACTTCGAAGGTATCGATGATATCCTGTGCCTTTGCCTTGATAGCTTCGGTATCGGTAATATCATCCGCGATAGCCCACATGTCTTCCCAGTCAAACTGTTTGGTATACAGTCCCATCCTGTTGTAAAGGTTGGACTCATCGATATAGAGATCCATCATACCAGGATAAGGACGGCCGATCTGTGCGATATTGGTCTGACGGAAACGTCTGCGCACCTGCGCTGCCTTACACCAGTCGGCGATCTGTGCTGCCACCTCGGGGTCACCGCCTTCTACGACACCGGTGATCACGGCATGTCTCTTGCCTGCACGCTCTAAGTCAGCCACAGCCTCACCTACGGCACCACAGGCATACAGGTCACCCAGCCAGATGGGAATATCGGTGTTGGCATAGTCCGGAGCCAGTTTCTTCTGCACATTGATGCATACTACAGGTACATCCAGATCGCGGATGGCGGGAAGTACGTTATAGGAAGTTGCATAGGTCAGCAGCTGTAAAAATACCAGATCCACATCCGCTGCACGAAACTTATCACCTGCTGCCATGGCCTGTTCCTTGGTGGTCACCATGCCGCCGTCAATGATCTCTACGGTATCGGGAATCGTCTTCTTGAAATTCTCATACTGTGCCTCGAAATTGGGCACCAGCTGGGGGAACTGGGGCAGATATGCTCCCAAAGCAATGGAAAATACACCGATCTTTGCCTTTGTGTTTACTAACATTTATGATTTCCTCCTTTTCTTAAGGTCACGTTTTAAGTAACCCCTTGGCCTGCGCATTCGCAAGCCGCTTTTTATTACTTTGCCGGAGCAAATGTCTTGATCTCAAAAGACTCCCGGACACATTTTCTGGCACTCTTCAGATCTGCAAGATCTCCTGCATGGATCATCTGCGCCAATAGGTTGCCGATAGCGGTTGCCTCACCGGGACCCGCATATACGGTCTTGCCCGTAGCATCCGCTGTCAGCTGATTCAGATATGCGGCATTGGAACCGCCGCCGATGATGTGGATGCTGTCGTAGGTTCTGCCTGCGATCTTCTCCAGACCGCTTACAGTCTCTCCGTAAGACTGCGCCAGGCTGCGGTATACCACAGATGCCAGTTCTCCCACGGACTCCGGTATCGGTTGTCCTGTCTTATGACAGTACTGTCTGATGGCTTCCACCATGCTGTCCGGAGAGAGAAAACTCTGGTCATTCACATCCACTCTGGAGGGGAAATTCTTGCTTTCCTCCGCCATATCACACAGCTGTGCAAAAGAGTATGCATCGTTATATTCGTGTCTTACGGACTGGATCATCCACAGTCCCATAATATTTTTCAGGAAGCGGAACCGGTGGTCATAACCGCCCTCATTGGTAAAGTTGGCTGCTGCCGCCTCTTCGTTGATAATGGGCTTTAACGATTCAATTCCCATCAGCGACCAGGTTCCCGAGCTGATATAAATGCCGTCTCCTTCTGTCTGAGGAACTGCCATCACGGCCGATGCGGTGTCATGGCTTCCACACAGTACCACTTCCAGATCGAATCCTACTTCCTTCTGAATCTCCGGAAGCAGCTGGCCCACTTTCGTTCCGGGCATCTGCAGCGGCAGGAAAATATCCTCCGGGTAACCCAGCTTACGGATCAGCTCCTTGTCCCACTGGAAAGTCGCGGGGTTTACCAGCTGTGTGGTGGAACCGTTGGTATACTCCGATAATTTGTTTCCCGTCAGACGGAATCCGAAATAATCCGGCAGCATGAGCAGTGTCGTCGCCCGCTGTAAAAGCTCCGGTTCTTTCTCCTTTACCGCCATCAGCTGATAAATCGTATTAAAAATCTGCTTCTGAATGCCTGTTTTTGCATACAGCTCTGTCTCCGGCAGAATCTTTGCCACTTCCGCGTCCATGCCGTCCGTACGATGATCACGATAACCGTAAGTATCTCCCAGAATGCGATCCTGCTCATCCAACAGCACATAATCCACTGCCCAGGTGTCGATTGCCATGCTCACCGGGATCTTTCCCAGCTCTTTACATTTTCTCATTCCGGCGACGATCTCACCAAACAGCCGGTCCACATTCCACAGAAGCTTTCCGTCCTTATGATCCATGCCGTTCTCGAAACGGTAGATCTCTTCCAGCTCTATTTTGCCGTTCTCCAGATATCCCAGAATATGTCGTCCACTGGAAGCCCCGATATCCACGGCCAGATAATATTTTCCCATAAGATATCCACAGCCTCCCTTATCTGAAACTGAATACCTGTGTAAGAAGCGGCTGTGCTCCTGTAACAGGATCCTTCTCCATGATTAGAATATCTTTCATATATTCATCCCATTTTTTCACTACATCGCTCTCTGCCTGCACTTTTGCCGCATAGTCGACGCCCTTTTCACATTCGTAATAACCGAACAGTTCCTCGCCCTGCATCCAGATAGAGTAATTTACAATTCCGGCATTTGCCAGAACTTCCTTCATCTCCGGCCAGATATTGTCATGTCTCTTCTTATATTCCTCCTGCATTCCCGGTACAATTTTTCCCCGCCATGCGTATTTTTCCATACTAACCACCATACCTTTCTATGTATTCCGATGCACCTTTGGGCGGACAGACCACCCGATCGTCATTGATTCTGTTTTTATTGTAGCTCTGCACTTTTGATTTCGAAATGACATTATTTGCTCCGGGCACTGTCCGATTTTGCCCGAATGAAAATGGCGCCGTTCATTCTGTTGTGCACAAGATACAGGAATTATGTTATGATGAGTAATCATAGAGAAAGAGAGTTTTTCATGGAACGAACACTGATTTATACTGCTGATAATTCCATAGTCTCCATGCCGGTCAGCCGCTTTCTGAAGCAGAAGGGCTTCTCCTCACAGAATCTGGTGCAATTAAAAAAAGACCCCTCCGCTGTACTGGCAAACGGGATCCCCTGCTTTATGAATCATATACTGCAGCCCGGCGATACCCTGACACTACATATCCGGGAGGATCACTCTTCGGAAAAGATTCCCCCGGTAAATCTGCCATTAAATATTATCTACGAGGACGCGGACCTTATGGTGATCAACAAGCCTGCCGGAATGCCGATCCACCCTTCCATGAACAATTATTACAATTCCCTGGCGAATGCGCTTGCGTATTATTTCGAACAGCAGAACTGTCCCTTTGTCTTCCGCTGCATCAATCGTCTGGACCGGGATACTTCCGGACTGACCATCGTAGCAAAGTATTATGTCAGTGCGGGAATGCTGTCCGCCATGATCGCCAATAAAGCGACTTCCGGCATCACGAGGGAATATCTTGCCATTTCAAAAGGCTCGGTACGTCCCTTAGAGGGAACCATCACCGCACCCTTAGGGCGCAAGGAAGGCTCGATCATCGAGCGGACGGTGGATTTTGAAAACGGGGAATCTGCGGTTACGCATTACAGAGTACTGGACGAAAAAAACGGGCACAGCCTGGTCTCTCTCATCTTAGAGACCGGCCGTACCCATCAGATACGGATTCATATGAAATACCTGGGCTATCCCCTGATCGGAGATTATCTGTACAACCCGGATATGGAGCAGATACAGCGACAGGCGCTGCATGCCTGGAAGCTGTCCTTTGTCCATCCCATCACCGGGGAGAAAATGCAGTTCACAGCACCTCTGCCGGAGGATATGGCGAAGGTTGCCGGAGATACCCCGTGGAGCATATCCTGAATCTGCTTAGTCTGCAAGCAATCATACAGATTCCTATGGTGCAGTATTATGCACGCAGTTTCTTCAGTGCTTTCTCCCGGATCAGGCATTCACCGTGTTCTTCCAGATATCTTATCTTCTGCTCGTCTGCGGCATACAACGCTGCGAATTCCATAGCCTGGATGCAGGCTCTGCTGTAGCGCTCGTAGGACGCACCGCCCTTCTGCACATAGACATAGCAGGTGCCGTCTTCCATCCGGTACAGAGTGCTGTTGATCCGTAAATTAGCCGGTAATACTGCGGCGTATTCGATCACCCTGCCGATATTGCGGAATGCGAAGATTGCAAACTGAGGCTTTGCCGCTTCCTCAGCTTTTCCCTTCGCTTTCTTGTTTTTTCCGGCATTTTTTGCCGTTTCATCCTGCGCACTCTTCTCCAGTGCCGCGCCGATCTCTGCCTTTTTCTCCTCGAAGACTCGCTTCATCTCCTGCAAAGCCTGCAATAGCTGTGCACCGCTCTTATTCTCCAGCGGCTCTTTCTCGGAAAGTACCAGTACCAGTCCCTCATCCGGCAGCATCATGATCTGCAGGTCAAATGCATACTTTGGCGGCTTGTAGCCCACCTCTTCCTCTGCCTGCTCGATGATCTCCTGTACTACTTCTTTTGCCTTGTCACTGCGGGTCACAAAATCTTTATAATCAATATCGTACTCTTCCAGCTCTTCGTTGGACAGAAAGCACTTTACGGTCTTGTCATCAATACGTTCTATTTTCATAGCTATCACCTCTTACTGTTATATGTATGATAGCATAAAAATGTTGTGATTTCCACTGTGCGAATTATGAAAACACTATAAAGTCATTCTGAAAACTAACTTTTGTGAAGCTTATGAACCAGAAGGTTACACTATTCATAAAAGTTTCAAAACTCATTTTGAAACTTTAAATGACCTCCGCATTTACTCGGGTGACGAGCTCCTGTGTCCCTTTGCGGATGTGGTATTTCACTGCCGGGATCTTGGTCTTAGTGTAGAGCAGGTTCGTGTTGGGGTCTACGGTGATCATGTGACCCACAGGTGGCTTGTCTGCCATCTCGTTGGGCTGTGTGTTTTCGCCCAATACCGCGCTGACCATACAGTTGCAGAATTCGTTGCTGGCCTGGGCAGATACACCGTCCACTTTTTCCGCGAAGCCGATCTCTTTGAAATCCCCTCTGCTGACTGCAAATCCGCAGTCGTATGCCACGCAGTCAATCTCGCTGGTAATTTTGTGCACTCTGGTATGTCCCTCTGCGTCCGGGGTTATTGTAGTCTCTACCGTGATGCCCGGATAAGGACTCCACTTTGACCATACTCCGGTCTCCGTGATCTCCGATGCTTCACAGATCCGACGCACATAGACATAACCGTCAATCCAGAATGCCAGCATGTTATCCGGTGCATTCTCATGCAGTTCATAGCAGGACTTCGCCACGCTGATACTGAATCTGGTATCATAAGCAAATTTTCCGTATTTTGCCACGATCTGTCCGTGTCCGTTGGGGCTGTAGACACCCGGGGCAAACGCCGTGGTATGATTGCCGTAATGGTAGACAAACAAATCAGCGTATCTCTGAGGACATGTGGGTGCCAGCTTAGGTAACGGTGCTTCTTCTGCGCTCCAGAAGGGATGATCGTCGGGAAGCAGTAAAAAGGCAAATACTTTCATGCCCCAGTAAGGGGAACCGGGCGCATTGTACCGCTCCGCCATGGTCAGATTCGGGTAGCCGTATCCAATCGTCAGCACATGATTTCTGTCGAAGATGGGACGTTTCAGCCAGGTGCGAAGATGCCTTGCGATCAAGCCTTTCATCACGGGAACCGGGAAGGGCTCCAGTCCTGCCAGCAGGCACACGCTGAAAAAGCTTACCTGAGAAAAACGATAGGTCAGGGATCTGCCAAAAGGAATGGCCTCGCCCTCTTCATCGAACCAGTAAATGAACTGCTTTGCAAATTCCATGGCTCTCGCCTTGTATTTTACCGCTCTCTCAGGATCATCCTTCTCCATGACCACAGCATAGATCAGGCTGTAGAAATGAATGGCAAATGAAATATAATAGTCCTTCTGTCCGGAATCTCCGTCCTGATACCAGCCCTCACCCAGATAGAAGGTCTCCAGTCCGTCCAGATATTCCTCAAGCATCTTGGGGCTATACCGGCGTCCCACCTTTTTCATGGCGATATTCACAAGTACGGCGAACAGGATCCAGTTGCAGACCGGCAGAGGATGCTCATTGATCTTATTTAAGTAGTTACAGAGATTCTCTTTCTGTTCCTCCGTAAGAGGATCCCATACCACTTCGGGAGCAAACATAATGCCATAGGAAATAGCTGCCATCTCCACGAATCTCTGATCAAAGGAAGTGCATTCTCCCCAATATTCCGGGTTCTTCTCATCAGTTCCGGCAGTGAGACCCTTGCGATAGATCTCCTCAAATTCCGGCTCTTTTCCGCCGCCTGCCCAATAGGGCACCAATCCCCATAAGGGACGGGAAAATGCCTCCATCCAGGTGGCACCAATGTCATAATGCGCCATGGTAACTCCCAGAGTCAGCCTAGCCTTCTCCTCACTGTAATAAGGTTTTAACGGCTCTAAGATAGATAACATACAATCCTGAAAATCTTTTTTTGTATGTAAATTCATATTACCAGTACTCCCTCCAATCCTTCAGTAAACGGGTCAGTGCCTCCATATAGAAGTAGTCTCCCCAGGAATTGCACTCATCCACGCCGTAATGGTTACAGGTATTGTATGGGGAATGGTTTGAGTAGGTGCTGTGCAGCACCAGTCCGTTGGATTCCTTCGGATCCTTTACGGCATAATTATCATATACAGACCTCATAATCTGTTTTGCCAGCGTAATGTAATGCTCTGCTTCTTCTGAATCCAGGTATTTCGCCATCTCCAGCATTCCGCAGGCCGCAATGGATGCAGAGGAGGAATCTCTCGGCTGGTCATCCCCATCGGTGAATTCCAGATCCCAGTAAGGTACCAGATCCTTCGGCAGATGTGCCAGGAAATACTCTGTCACATGGCGGAACAGGTCGATATATTCTGCTCTTCCGGTATAACGGTAAGCCAGTGCCATACCGTAGACACCCCATGCCTGGCCTCTCGCCCAGGCAGAACCGTCACGGTAACCCTGGCAGGTGGCACCATGATCCGGTGCTCCCGTCTTCATATCAAAGAAAAAGGTATGCCAGGTGGAATAATCCTCGCGGATCACATTGGCTACTGCCGTATGGATATGCTTCTCCGCGATATCGCGGTATTTCGGATCTCCGGTCTCATCGGATGCCCAGTACAGCAAAGGCAGATTCAGCAGGCAGTCAATGATCAGGCGGTAATTCTCCGGAGCATCCATTGGACCCCAGGCCTGAATGAACTCGCCTACGGGATGATATCTGGTGATCAGCTGATCTGCTGCTTTGATAGCCGCTTCCCTGCCTTCCTTGCTTCCGATCAGCTTATAAGCTGCCACACAGGAGGGTGAATACAGAAATCCCATATCGTGATGATCTACTTCGATCTTATTGTCAATACGGTCTAAAAAGCTCTTTACCTGAGCCTCGCCCGCTTTTTTCAGGCGCTCATCCTGTGAATATTCGTAGGCCAGCCAGATCTCTCCTGTCCAGAACCCACAGGTCCAGTAATTGTTCGGAATGGGCTGGTAGAAACCGTTCTCACTGTACGCCTTCTGGAACTGGTCTGTAAATTCCGGCAGATCCCGGATCACCTGCTCCGTAGAGAACTGTAATGCGTCCTTGATCTCCGCATCTGTGATCTGCGAATATTTCTTTTCGTCAAATGTTATCATAATTTATCCCTTTTCTTTATCACACAAGCCTGTGACACGGAATCGGCACAGGCTTGTAAAAATACTTTTTTATCCGTTATCCCTTCAGTCCTGTAGAAGCAACACCTTCTACGAAATATTTCTGCAATACCAGGAACACTATCAGTACCGGGATCAGGGACAATACCGAGCCTGCCATGATCAGACCGTAATCCGAAGAATACTGGCTGATGAACATTTTTAATCCCAACTGGATAGTCTTCTTCTCCTGACTCTTCAAATAGATCAGGGGTCCCAGATAGTCGTTCCAGGTCGCCACGAAGGTGAAGATCGTCAGTGTGGACAGTGCCGGTTTCGACAGCGGCAGCATGATGCTGGCATAGATCCGGTACTCACTCATACCGTCGATTCTGGCGGCTTCACACAGATCATCGGGAATGCCTTCATAGAACTGCTTCATCATGAACACACCGAAAGCGGAGAATGCCTGCAGGCAGATCATAGCCAGCAGCTTATCGTTCAGTCCCATTCTCCTCATCATGATGAACTGAGGTACCATGTATACCTGCCAGGGCATTGCGATGGTTGCGATGTATGCCAGGAACAGTCCGTTCTTATGACGGAAGTCCAGTTTTGCAAAGGAATATGCTGCAAAGCTGCTGGTCAGTAACTGTAAGAAAGTAACGATCAATGTCAAGTATACCGTATTTCCCACGAATCTGCCAAAAGGAATCTTCATCCAGATCTTCAGGTAATTGTCCCACTTGGGGTTCGCAGGGATCCATACAAAAGGATTCATCTGGAATACTTCTCTGTCGCTCTTGATAGATGCGGAAAGCATCCATAGGAAAGGAATGATCATGACCGCTGCGATCAGAATGAGGATCGCATATACGATCACTTTGCCCAAAACGGCTTTTTTATGTGCTGATTTCATAATCTGTGCGCCTCCTAACGTTTTACCCTGCCGTACACTTCAATCTGACTCAGTGCCGGGAAGGGGGATGGATCTTCTGCTTTGATCAGGTTGCAAAGCTCCAGCCAGGTGATCTCTTTCTCGGGGATTGGCAGTACATGTGCCCTGCTGCTCTTCTCTAAGGGAAATTCCTGTTCACTGCCATCGGAAAACCGGATTGTTACCTGCTGCCACCAGTTGTCATGCGGAAAATCGGATCTGGTGTACAGCACGATCTTGTCTGCCAGTACCGGTCTGCCGAAGTCCAGCTTCATGGCTGCATCATCCTGCATGTTGATACCCCAGGATTCGTAGGGCCATTCTCCGTGGGATCGGTTCGCCCGGACACCGTCAATGGCGTTTTTCGCTGCAAATACGCTCTCGCCTCTGGTCTCCACATTGGCTGTCGCATGCGGATAACAGGGAACATCCATATGCTGGTCTGCAGGATTCAGTGCCAGGTTCCGGTAGGCTGTAATTTCATCTTCTCTTGCGGCTTCCGCATAGAGATAATGCTTGTTGCCGGAAAATACCTTGGGAGACATGCTGATCCGTTTTTCTCCGAAGGGAACATAATAGGATACATTGTCGGTTATGTATACGAAAGCATCACCCAATGCATCATCCACCTGTAAATGTACGTGTATATTTTTCTCGTCGGTCTCCAGCACGATCCGGTCACCTTCTTCATAAGTGTGGGTGCAGACCAGATCCACGAAGTCCTCACCACTGCTGACGCAGATAGTGTTGCTGTCCTTATCGAGAACCTTCAAAGCCAAGATTGCCATTATGCTTTCTCCCTCTTTGCCTGACCGCGGAACTGGATGATCGTTACGAACAGTACCATCAGGAACAGTACCATTGCTACAGAGCTGGAGTAGCCCAGATCCCAGTCAATAAATGCTTTCTGATAGATGTAGTATACAAGAACGGTTGCGGATGTGGTCAGCTCGCCGCTTCCGCCGCCCGCCAGCATGATAGCGATATCATAAACCTTAAAGCAGTTGATGGTCAGCATGACGACTACGAAGAAAGTCGTGGAGGACAACTGCGGCCAGGTCACATAACGGAATTTCTGCCAGGTATTCGCACCGTCCAGACTGGCTGCTTCATACAGCTCGGAAGAAATACCCTGTAAGCCTGCCAGATAGATTACCATGTAATAACCCATGTATTTCCATACACTGAACAGGATCATGGAGAACAGTACCAGTCCGCCGGTGAACCACTGGGGAAGCTGATCCTGCGGTACATTGAAAACATTCAGCAGGATGTTGTTCACAGGTCCTTTGGAGGGGTGGAACAGCATTTTCCATACTGCGGTGATTGCTACCAGAGAAGCTACATATGGGAAAAAGGAAAGGGTTCTGAAAATGCCTCTTCCTATTACTTTCTGATTTAATACGATAGCCAGTGCCAGAGATGCGATCATGGTCAGAGGCACGGTGCCGATACAATAGATAATGGTGTTTTTAAATGCTGCGATAAAGAAGGTATCTTTCCACAGTCTTGTAAAATTACTGATGCCTGCCCACTGGATCGGGTTACTACCGTCCCACTTCATAAAAGCAAGGGCAAAGGCAAAAATAATGGGGATCAAAGTAAACACGCAGAAACCGATAAAGTTAGGTGCAATAAAGGAGTAGGCCACCAGATCTCTTTTGGTTTGACGGCTTAATTTCCGCATAACAATTCTCCTTTCAAACGCTTTTTGTGTCATCTTTTGCGTCTTTTTCTGATAAGAAAGGGGCCGTAGGTACGACCCCTCTGTCTTATTCAACATTCAACAAACATTCAATACTTTTATAGAGAAGATCTTCATTACTGAGCCTGAAGGTCAGCTACCGCTTTATTCATTGCTGCAATACCATCATCAATGCTCATCTCACCAGTCATGATACTTCCATGATAGGAATCCAGAGCGGAGTTGATCTCAGATACATTGGGAGCATAAGGAACTTCCAGGTACAGGTTGGATACAGTCAGAGCCTCCTTGCTGGCTTCATCGGTGGGGAATCCTTCCAGACCGGAGATCATGTCCACTACTTCGTCAGTCATCATTGCAGGGAAATTACCACTGGAAGCCATAACTGCTGCACCTTCTTCACCACTTACCCACTTAACGAAATCCCAGGATGCATCGGGAGTATCACTTGCAGTGGTTACAGCCAGACCGGTGATGGTACCCAGAGTAGAACCGGGCTCTACACCTTCTGCATGGGGATACTTAACGATACCCCAGTTACCGCACAGGCTGGAATCATATTCGTCGGACTTCAGGTTGGAGATCATGGTTGCGATGAACCAGGAGCCCATGTTCATCATTGCTACATCTCCACCGGAGAATGCTGCGGAATAATGTAAGCCTTCGGTCTTCAGATCAGTGTACTTTCTGCATACGCCGTCAGCTTCCTGATTCAGAACCATCTCGTAGTAAGGCTTGAAGAAATCATAGTTGCCATCCAGGATAGTGTGCTTGCCATCCAGTACACCGAACAGCTGGACTGCACTTCTCCAGGTGTGGTAATGAGCACCGTATACCTGAGAACCAAAGGTTGTATCAGTCATCTCTCTTGCCAGAGCATCATACTCATCAAAAGTCATATCGTTGGTAGGATAAGCTACACCCTTGGCATCAAACAGATCCTTGTTATAGAACAGTACCCAGAAGTCATTTCTAAAAGGCAGCTCATACAAGCTTCCGTCTACAGTTACCTGATCGGTAACACCTGCGTATTTGCTTAAATCCACGCCATCTTTGGAGATGTAATCATCCAGGGAAAGGATAGATCCCTTCTGTACCAGAGTTGCATATCCGGGTACATCCTTGACGGTTACTACATCGAAATCGGAGCCACTGCCGGAAAGCTCTGTTGCCAGAACGGTCATGTAATCGGTAGACCCAAGGTCTACCATCTCAATGGTTACACCGGGATGAGATGCTTCATATGCATCCTTGATGTCGCCCCAGTACTGTGTGGTCTCCTGATCCCAGATAGCCCACTTTAAAGTAACTTCTTCGGCAGGTGCTGCTTCGGTGGAAGCTGCTGCAGCCTCAGTGGTTGCTGCTGCGGGTGCCTCACCGGTGGAAGCTGCTGTGCTGCCGTTATCGGAGCTGCCGCATCCTGCAAGCATGGTGGTCATCATTGCTGCTGTCAGTACTAAACTTAATACTTTCTTTTTCATGTAAACCCTCCTGTTAATAAATACTGTTATAGCTCTTATCTCGGATCCGTTTCGTATCGGTTCCTTGACTGTAACTAAAGTATAGCGAAAAAGGATCGGACATTACATGGAAAAATTTATTATATAATTCACATTTTTTTATAATTTCTTTATCTTTTTCTGAAAGTGCTTTCTAAAAATGTACTTTTTTATTTTAATATGCACTTTTTTTAGCATCTTGCTTTTCCAACTACCTTTTTTCTCCTGTTATGTTATACTGAATGCATGAAAAAGACTGTATATCACTCAAAAAGCATACGAAATCGCATACTTATTTTCACTCTGAGTGCAATTTTAGGCATGTGTCTGTTGATCAGCGTGTTCAGCTACTATATTTTCCAGCATTATTTACAGAACACTCTGATCCAGTCCACCGAGACCAGCCTGCGACTGTTGTCGGAATCCATGGACTCCAGTATCAACGATGTCTATCGTCTGGTTCGTTATTGTCAGACGGATTCCTCGATTGCCGATTATATTGAGCACAATCCGAACCCCGGCTCCGTTCTGTCTGTAGCTACTTATGATTCTTTTGCTGAAGAGTGCAGTCGAAGCGGTGCTTATAATTACATGCCTCGAATCGCCATTGTCTCACAGGAGCATTATCTGCAGGTAGTGGCTACCAATTATTCCTCCACTGCGGATCTGGCGGAGCAGATACCGCTCCTTCCTTATTATGAAGAATTACTGACAGCGGATGATTATGATTTTTCTACCGGTATTATTTCAGATCCTTTTCACCGGGCCGGACGAAAAGTGCTCCCCATCATCCGTCCCATTACCTATCAGTATAATAATAAGCAGGCAGGCTACTTATTTATAGAAGTATCTACCGATCTGTTTACTGTTCCGTTAAAAGATTACAGCTGTCCTGATGACAGTTATCTCTATCTTACGATTGCTGGTCACACTTACATATATGAAGACAATGGATTACGGGAATTCACACCGGAATACAATCTGTTGCAGGATATGAGCGATCATTCCCTCACCGGAGGCACACAGATCTCCCGGATCCACAGTCAGACAAAGGGCGAACAGATTCTGTTAACAACCCCTTTGGATATGCCGAGCTGCTACTTAAGCCAGAGCATATCCCACGCAGAGCGTACGAATCAGGCCATTTTATTTCTCGGAATCCTCACCTGCATTCTGATCGGCATTCTATCCATCGGCGTGATTCTGATGCTTTTTATGAACCGCATGATCACGGTTCCTGTGTCCCACCTGCAATCGCGCATGAAGCGGATCTCCGAAGGAGATTTCTCCAGAGATCCTTCTATTGAATGGAATCATGAGCTTGGAGACATTGGTCGCGGAATCAATGATCTGTCGGAAAATGTATGTCAGCTGATGGAGCGGCGTCTGGAAGACGAAAAACAAAAGCAGGACCTTGAATACAAAATGCTGCAAAACCAGATTAATCCCCATTTCCTGTACAATACACTGAACTCCATCAAATGGATGGCAACGATCCAGGGTGCCAACGGCATCTCGGAGATGACCACATCTCTGTCCCGCCTGTTGAAAAGCATTTCCAAGGGCACCAGCCTGTTGATCGATATTCGGGAAGAGCTGTCGCTGCTTGAAAATTATTTTACCATTCAGAGTTATCGCTATGGTGGTACCATCACTATGGATATTCAGGTGGATGACGAATCTTTATATGACAACGAAATTATTAAATTCACACTACAGCCTCTGGTAGAGAATGCAATTTTCCACGGTATCGAGCCCAAGGGCTCTGCCGGACACATTCAGATCCATGTAGGGTATGAGGCTGCTGATACTACCGACAGGATCCGGATTGATGTGACCGATGACGGTGTCGGTATGACCGCGGAGAAATCCGCTCAGATCTTAAGCTCCAACGACGACAGCTCGGCAGATTTCTTCCGGGAGATCGGTGTCAGCAATGTACATAAGCGCCTGCAATATCAGTTCGGCGCAGAGTACGGTATTACCATAGAGAGTAAAGAGGGCGAATATACCACCATGTCCATTCATATTCCCAACTGTCCTCTGGAACAAGGGCAGGCATAAAAGGAGTAATTATGTATCAGCTGTTAATTGTAGATGATGAACCTCTGGTTCAGGCAGGAATCCGTTCCATGCTGAACTGGAACGAAATGAATATCGAGATCTGCGGCACCGCTATGAATGGTCAGGCGGCGCTGAAGATCATTGAGGAGAAATCACCGGATATTGTAATCACGGATATCAAAATGCCGGTCATGAGTGGGCTGGAGCTGGCGAAAGTATGCAGAGAGCGCTACGGGGAAAACAGTCCCTACTTTATCATCCTCACCAGCTACGAAGATTTCCAGATGGCAAGAGATGCCCTGTCTTATCAGGTCTCCGATTATCTGGTGAAGCTGGAGCTGACTCCGGAAGTGTTGAAAAACGCCATCGACCGGGTCATCATCCAGATCTCCCAGTCCCGTAAAAAGCAGATGTCAGCTGTGAATATCCACCCTTTTTACGACAAATTCCTGATCAGTCTTCTGCATGACCTGTTTGAATCGGAAGAACAGTTCCGACTGCAAAGCAGAGATCTGAACCTGAATTTTGAATACAGCTCTTATGTCTGCTGTTATGGTGAGATCATAAGTCCCCAGGCAGATCAGCTGTCCGCAGAGAAGCAGATCCCTTTGTTCACCAGTTCCCTGCAGATGATCCGGGAACTGGGTGCAAAATATCTGCCTCTCTATGCACTATCACTGGATCTGCGGCATTTTGCCCTGATCTTCTGCTTCGCAGATGCGGCGGATACAGAGGATTATGTAGAAAGTCTCACAGACATTCTGCAAAGCATCAGCTCTACTCTGCAGAACTACTATAACGTTACCCTGCGCTGTGGCATCGGTACCCCGGTCCAGACACCCGGTACGATCTGTGATTCCTACCAGTATGCGAGACAGGCTTTCCAAAATACCCATGCAGATACTGCCATTGCCGTTTTTGATATGGATCATTCCAGAGAGAATGCCCGGAAACCCTTTAATATCAGCCTGTTCAAAAATGATCTCACCAGGGCTTTTGAGGAATACGATCCCGATATTCTGCGAACCACGATCCAGTCTCTCTGCGACTTATTCCGAGATCATCCGGGACATTACGTGCAGGCTCTGGATGCCGCCAGTAATATTCTGTATCTGTCTATTTCCCTGCTACAGGACGGAGAATCCATCGTCTCCGGCTTCTTCGCTGATGATCCGGACGGGTACCGTTCCCTGTACAAGCAGTCCAATGTGGAGCACGTGATCCAATGGCTGCAATCCTTTTGCGATAAGCTGTGCGAACTGTTCCAAAATCGCAGAAAAGACTACAAAAATCACATCGTGACTAATGTACGCAAATACATCAATGAGCATGTGAACGAACGGCTGTCTCTGAATGAAGTAGCGGCTGTATTCGGCATCAGTCCGAATTACTTAAGTCAGCTGTTCAGCAAATACAACGACACCGGCTTCAGTGAATATATCAACATCTGCAAGGTCACAGAAGCCAAACGGCTGCTGGAGGAAGAAAATATGAAGGTCTACGAAGCTGCGGAAGCACTGGGATTCGAGAGTGCCTTCTATTTCAGCAAGGTATTTAAGCGGGTGGAGGGCGTCTCCCCCACGGAATACATCAACAATAAATTTAGTTAGCTCCCATTATAGAAGACACGTTAAATGTGTATGAATTACGGAATTAACAGAAAGGTACCATTATGGAAATGAACTTGCAGGCCGGAACTATTGAAAAACCTTTTTTGAAAACAGCAATCGCTTTTCAAGGGGATATCCACCCTTTTCACCCATTTCCGAAGGCTGCGGACCGGAAGGCTTACGAAGCACTTCCTACAACCCTGAAAAAGCAGCTGGTGCAGGCCGGAGAGGCAAAGCTGGGATATGCATTTCCGGTGATCCGCGCCACGGATTATATGCGGTTTAAAAAAGATGGGGACCGCGCCGCCTTTGAAGCGCTCTATTTCGGCAAACGCAATGCCTTAAATGATCTGATCCAGGCAGAATGTGTGGAGCATCAGGGACGTTTCCTGGACGATATTCTCAATGGCATCTACTCCATCTGCGAAGAGAGTGCCTGGCAGCTTCCGGCGCACAATTCCTATATCCGGGATACCCCGCAGCTGATTCTGCCGGATGTAACGAGACCCGTTATGGATCTGTTCTCCTGCGAGACCGGTGCACTGCTTGCCTGTGCCGCTTATCTGCTGGAGGACGAATTGAATGCGGTCAGCCCCTATATCCTGACCTGCATTGAGGACAATCTGAAGCGCCGGATCCTGTTGCCCTATCTGACCGCACATTTCTGGTGGATGGGGCATGACGATGAACCCATGTGTAACTGGACCGTATGGTGCACGCAGAATGTGCTGCTGACCACGTTCCTGATGCCCTGGAGTGAAGAGATGTCTTCCAAACTGGCTGCTCCGGTGCGTTCCCTTACCGGAGATGCTCCGCTGTTTCTGCCGGAAAGAGTGTCTGACACAGATGTCACATTACATACCATTCTGTGTAAAGCCGCAGAAAGCTGCGATTATTTTCTCAAGGATTATGGCACCGATGGCTGCTGTGAAGAGGGTGCCCAGTATTACCGTCATGCGGGACTGTGTCTGTACGGTGCCATGACGGTATTGAACACCGTTACTGACGGACATTTTGCTCCCCTCTTCCAATGGGAGAAAGTAAAAAATATTGCTGCTTACATTCTAAATGTACATGTAGATGATAAATACTATTTCAATTTTGCCGACTGCTCTCCCATCGCCGGCCGCGCCGGAGTACGGGAATATCTCTTTGGCAAAGCCACCGGGCAGGAGGATCTCTGCCTGTTCGCCGCAAAAGATTTCCAGGCGGGACAGGGTCAGCTGATCACCGATGAAGTGAACGGCGGGAATCTGTTCTATCGTATGCAGACCGTATTTCATTATCAAGAACTGATGACGCAGAATACGTCTGCCACTCTTTCACACCGGGATGTCTATTACCCCAGTGTAGGGCTGTTCCTCGTGCATTCCGATACTTTGGATCTGGCAGTCAAAGCCGGAGACAATGCCGACAGCCATAACCATAACGATACCGGAAGCATCACCTTATACAAAAATGGACTTCCCATTCTGGCGGATATTGGTGTGGAGACCTACACGCAGAAGACCTTTTCCCCCAGACGTTACGAGATCTGGACCATGCAGTCAGGCTACCATAATCTGCCGACAATCTGCGGTACGGATCAGAAGGACGGTGCGGAATACCGGGCAGAAAATGTGGTGACAGTTCTCACAGTAACGGAACCCTCCATCTCTATGGAACTGGCTGCCGCATATCCCTCTGCCCAGTCCACCGTATCGGATCTGACCTATGTCCGCAAGGTGACATTAAAAAAGCCTTCCAACACTATCGTATTGGAAGACCATACAAATGCACAAGATGTTATTCTTAATTTTATTACTTATGAAAAACCTGTTATTCTTTCTGACGGTAAACTCTCCATCGGAGAAGCATCTGCCT
>Ga0129311_1001347_pt1 | contig 17575 bp, 17 predicted proteins | sample Go1ome_FD_94435 | JGI IMG/M metagenome (GOLD analysis project Ga0129311, IMG submission 94435) | Western lowland gorrila individual fecal microbial communities from Wisconsin, USA - Go1022B metagenome | ecosystem: Host-associated > Mammals > Digestive system > Large intestine > Fecal | place... | reverse complement strand
ATAATTTTTTCTATATTTATGAATTGTATTGAATTTAGTAATAGAGTTTTCTACAATAATCATAGAGGAACTTAATTGATATTAAGCACACTCCTTAATAAAAAAGCCTATTGAGATGCTCATCTCGCCAGGCTTTTTTAGTTTGTATAAAATAATATTTATAAGGGGTTTTATTTTTAAATTTTTATTTGTTTTTTTGTATTCAATTGCATTGCGACAAGGATTTTATTAGTATACTTATAGAATGTTTTTTTCATAATATATTTTCCTTTTTGTCTGGCCTGTCTATTATTAGACAGGCTCTTTTTCTTGAATACATTTAAGCAGGTCTTCTGGTGTGACCTTATATAATCTTGACAGGGCAATAAGATTGGTTGTGTTGGGATCACTTGTTCCGTTTTCCCATTTAGATACAGCTTGTCTACTTACACCGAGTGTTTCTGCAACAAATTCCTGTGTCATCTTACAACGGAGACGATTTTCTTTAAGGGCTTCTCCTAAAGACTTTGCATTCACTTTCTTCTCTTCTCGTACTTCTTTAGAATTAATATATTTCTTAAGAGCTTTAACTATTAATATGAAGAGATAAACAGCTGCACAAAATAAGAAGAGTAAAAATACAATATACATGATGGCAATAATATAACTAATTACTTCATAATACATATTTTTCCTCCTATGTTGTTCCATAGTACTTGATTTGAGTTAAAGCACGTTGTGGAACTTCAGATTCAGATATAATCCTTTGGTTAATGACTATCTTCTTCTTTGTCTTTAACTTGATGTAAGTTCCTGGACAATAAGAGTCTGCATGAATAAATGTTACACGAGTTGACTCTCCTAATGCATTATAACAAACAAGAACATATTCTTTACCAATGGGTTGTTTATGACCAAAATCATCGATGAGCCATGATTCTCTATTCACATCAACACGAGGAATCTGTGTATAGTAGCATTCAGATAAAGTATGGTCAGTACTGTAATATCTGATTGCTGCAACTGTTACTATACCAATTAAAATAATAAATACAAACAATATGACCTTCTTTTTCATGTAACCCCTCCAATTGTTCTTTTTTGTTGAATAATACAATAAAAAATAGACTTCCATGATCATGTAAGAAGATATTAGTTAAGATGTCAAATAGATCATGAAAGTCTTATAAGATTCAGTTGGGGTTATAGTTTAAGCAGGATGGTACAGAAGATTTATGTTGACTATAAATTGAAAGTTTCATTACATTTGAAAGAATTATTTGTCTTCTGTATATTTAGGAAATTGAGAGTATCCGTTTTACATTTAATCCTATTATGAGTGGAAAGAAGTCGAGAAATATATGTCTCTAGATTAAATAGCATAAAAATTGAATGATGTAATAATACCCCAGAATCTTATTGGCATACTTATTCATATTCACTCTAATTAGAGATTTCCCTCCTTAATCTCTTTGATACAACCATATTCTATAATACAAAGGTGCGTGACAAGTCCATTCAAGTGGTTGATACAATGACTAGAGAGCAATATTGTGACACCTTGCTTATTGAGTGTAAAAAGAAGTTGTCTCATAGAAGATATTTCTTTGTCATTGAGATCTTTCATTGGTTCATCAAGTAGGAGAATAGCTAGATGTCCTAAGAGGGCTTTCGCAATCGCAAGACGATTTTTCATATCGTGTGAGAAGTCACGATATAATAGATGGTTATCCTGCAAGCCGACTAATTGAAGGACATGTTCAACTTCCTTTTTGTCATATATACCTTTTATCAGACAGTAATAATAAAGGTTCTTTGATGCATTAAGGGATTTAAAGAAGTGGGTATTGATAGCGTACCCTATTCTTTTTCTATTGCGACTCAATGACTTATTTTGATTACTTTCTAAAATTCTGACTTGTCCTTGATTATAGTATGATTGACCAAGAATGATTTTTAAAAGTGATGTTGATTGTTTTCCTACTATGCCATATATTTCTCCATATTTAACAGTAATGCTGATGTCGTTTAATAAGGGATGGCTTTTATATATATGGTTAAGTAAGATCGCGTCCATTTTTTCAACTCCTTTTTATGAATAATGCCTCTACAAGTGTATTGCGAAAGTGCAGTTTCCTCCACCAACTATTATGTAAACTTGAGATGACATTTAAGTAGCATTCTGTCTTTTCCGAGGAAATAAAAAAGCCCCAGAACGGGGCTATACATCAATTTTCTAATAATGATGTAGAAGATGATATCGCAAATATGAATGTTGAACCATTATGAATAAGTGATGTTGTACTTGCAGGTAAGACACCAAACATACCTAATAGAATCAATCCTGTGTTCAATGTAACTATTTTTCTATAGTTACTTTTTATACGTTTCATTAACAATGCTGATAATTGTTTAAATACGACAATTTCTTCTAATGATGAAGATGTCAATGTGACATCTGCAAGTTCTCTCGCAATATCTGAACTATCCTGTAAGGATATAGATACATCTGCACAAGACAAGGCTGGGGTATCATTGACACCATCACCTACCATGACTACTTTATGTCCTTCATCTTTGAGTTTCTTGACATAATTGGCTTTATCTTCTGGTAATACACCAGCTAAATATCCATCAATATTGAGTTCATCCGCAATATGCTTAGCGGCATTCTCACTATCACCTGTTAACATAATAATATTCTTAAAACCACTGTTTCTTAGATTCATAACAGTATCTTTGGCTTCAGGTTTAAGTGGATCATAGATAGAAATAATACCTGCTAGTTCTCCTCCTATTGCGAGGAATATTAAAGAACTGGCTCCTTCACTTTGTAAGTTATTAATAAGTGATTCTATTTCTTCTGTTTTAGTAATATGTTCATCTTCAAATACAAAATGATCACTACCAATCACAGCACGTTGATCACGATAGATAGTCGCAATACCATGCGCAATAATATATTTTACTTCAGCATGTTCTTCTTCATGATGTAATTGTTCAAGTGATGCCTGCTTTACTATCGCATTGGCGACACTATGTGGGAAGTGTTCTTCTAAACATGCCGCAATACGTAATACTTCATCACGTGTATAATTACCTAACGGTGTTACTTTTTGGACAAATGGCTGAGCATTAGTTAAAGTGCCTGTTTTATCAAAGACAATCGTATCAGCTTGATCCATCGCTTCAAGATACTTACCACCCTTTACCATAATAGAATGGCGTCCTGCTTCCTGCATGGCACTAATAATAGAAATAGACGTAGATAACTTGATTGCACATGAATAATCTACAAGTAATACAGAAGATGCACGTGTGAGACTTCTAGTTGCAAGAAGTAATCCAAAGAAAGCGACAAAACTATAAGGTACGATTGCATCTGCTAAGTGTTCTGCCCCTGATTGTATACCAGCTTTAAGTGATTCGTTTGTATCAATCATATCTACAATCTTATTAATACGACTTTCTAATTGAAGATTTCTTACCTTGATGTAGATTTTTCCTTCTTCTACGACTGTACCTGCAAAGACAGAACTTCCCTGCTTAACCATCTTACTAAGTGGTTCACCCGTAAAGCTTGATTCATTGATCATCGCTTCACCATTGACTACTTCACCATCTACTGGAACCATAGAACCTGTCTGCACAACGACAATATCTTCTTTCTGTAAATGAGCTGTAGGAATCTGTTTTTCTTTTCCTTCTTCTAATACCCATACCTTATCAATATTTACAGACAATGTTTCTTTTAGCTGTAATGATGTTGTTTTCTTTGTATAGTCTTCAAGTAATGAAGAGATATTCAATAGGAACATGATATTACGTGCTGTACCCCATTGTCCTGATAATAATGAAACAGAAATACTTGTGGCATCAAGTACTGGTACATCAATACGTTTATGTACAAGAGAATTCAGTCCTTCTTTTACATAACGAATTGTATGATAAATAGTTAATACGTTTCTTACTGGTAAGGGTAAAAACCATTTAGAAGCATATCTTCTTGCGATGATTGCAGTGAATTTTCCAATGTATTGATCGTTGATATCACGATGATCTATAAGATATTTGTTTTCTTTAATGATCTTTTCATAGGGTGCATCATCAAAGTGAGGGATATCTAGAGAGTTGATTTTGTCAATCAAAGCATCTCTTTGATCAACACTATAAGTAAATAAAATAGAACCTGTTCTTTCATTGACATCGGCTGATTCAACCATATCCCATTTACATAATGCGAAATGTAAGGCAAGTGCCTTATTTCTAGAAAAGCGATAACGTCCATAACGTATTCTCATACGTCCTGGGATGTCATGTACTATACGATACTCTAACATTCTCTTATCACCTAAAAAATAGGAAATAAAAATTTCCTATTTTGCTTCTTTCTTGCTTTTTGCTTCAGCATAGATATCTTTTGCATCTTCTACAATTGTATCATATGTTGCAAGAGCATCATCCTTGATCTGCATACCAGTAGCGACTGACTTAACAGCTGCTTTTCTAGCACAGTCACTCTTTACAAACTTACTACCTGCAACAGTAGCGGCAACACCGCCTACAAATGACCATAATAATTTGTTTTTGAATAAATCTTTCATATTCTTCTCCTCCTTGTTAGTTATATCTAACACTGTAATAATAACACCACAGAGAAGGTTTGTGAATAGAAAAGTTAGAGGAGTATAACTTTTGTTAGAGCTTTTGTTAGAGTAGCATAACCAAAGTACCAGATACTATAAGTACTAAACCAAGTAATGCCTTTTGAGACAACTTTTCATAGAAAATAAGATAAGAAAACAATACAGTAAAAAGAATACTGAGCTTATCAATAGGAGTGACTAAACTTGCTGGACCTGACTGCAATGCATGATAGAAGCATAACCAAGAGCCTCCTGTCGCAAGTCCTGATAAAGCGATAAAGATATATTCTTTCTTTGGAATACTTTTCATATTCATTTCACTATGTGTCACAAAAACCACTACCCAGCTCATAATAAGGACAACACTTGTACGAATGGCTGTTCCTAGATTACTTTCAATATTTGTGATACCAATCTTACCAAGTATTGTTGTGAGACTCGCAAAGACAACAGAAAGAACGGCATAAAGAAACCAGGCATTACTTGTCTGTGCTGTTCCTTTCTTCTTTTCTACCATTAAATATGTTCCTGTTGTAAGAATGATCATACCGATGATCTTATAGACAGTCACACTTTCCTTGAAGAATATAAGAGAAAGAATGATTGTCAATACAACACTAGTCTTATCTACAGCTGTGACTTTATTAATATTTCCTAGTTGTAATGCCCTGAAGTAACATAACCAGCTTGCACCTGTTGAGAGTCCAGACAAGATCAAAAATAGAAATGTCTTATAAGTGATAGTATGAATGGTAGAAAATGAACCGACTATTCCTACCATGATCCATGAAAAGATGAGTACGACAATAGTACGTAATGCAGTGGCGAGATGAGAGTTTGTATGTTCAATACCACATTTCGCAAGAACTGCTGTGAGTCCTGCAAAAAAGGCAGAACCAAATGCATATAAGATCCACATAAAAAGCCTCCTTATAATACTATTATAGGAGGCTTTAATACATTTGTTTAGAATTCTTTGATTGCTTTGATTACATCTTCTACAGTTAAATGGAATTCCTTGAATAAGTCTGCTGGCTTACCTGAAGCTCCAAATGTATCCATAGTGACATATTTGCCTTTGAATCCTGCGAATTCACCCCAAGATAAACGGCTACCTGCTTCTACGATAATTCTATTTTCTACACATGATGGTAAAATAGATTCCTTGTATTCTTCAGACTGTTCTCTGAATAATTCCTGACAAGGCATAGAAACGATTCTGATATTTAAGTTAGGGTCTTTTAATTGTTCTTTTGCTTTTACGGCTAAGTCTACTTCTGAACCTGATGCAATAATGATGATATCTGGCTTACTCATACAGTCATCAATGATATAACCACCTCTTAAGGCTCCTCTGTTACTTCCTACCATCTTAGGTAAGTCCTGTCTAGAAAGAATAAGAGATGTTGGTGTTTCTTTTGAACTCATTGCGACATACCAGCCTGCTTTTGTTTCAAATTCATCACATGGTCTAAATACATACATGTTAGGCATTGCACGAAGCATAGTCAACTGTTCTACTGGTTCATGTGTTGGTCCATCTTCCCCTACACCAATACTATCATGAGTAAATACATAAGTAAGTGGAAGCTTCATTAATGAAGACAAACGAGCCATAGGTTTTACATAATCACTAAATACGAAGAATGTAGCAACATATGCTTTTAATCCACCATACAACATTAAACCATTACCCACTGCAGCCATTGCCTGTTCTCTTACACCAAAGTGGATATTACGACCACCGTAGTTATCTGCACTGAATTCACCTTCACCATTTAATACTGTCTTATTAGAAGGTCCTAAGTCAGCTGAACCACCAATAAAGTTAGGGGCAAAATCCTTAATAAGGTTCATTGTTTCACCACTTGCAGCACGTGTTGCGATATTGTGGTGCTTATTAGCCCAGAATAATGGGTTATCCTTGAAGATTCTTTCATAATCTGGATTGAAGTACTGTTCCCATACAATCTTCATTTCTGGATATTCTTCAAAATATTTATCCTGCATGTTTGTCCATGCATCATATAAATCATTGACACGTTTTTGTGTTGATGCAAGATAATCATATACTTCTTCTGGTACATAGAAATCTTCCTGTGGAAGACCAAGTTTTTCTTTTAATGCTTTGATATTATCAGCACCTAAAGGAGCACCATGAGTGCTTTCTGAGCCTTCATTTGGACTATCTTTACCGATTGTAGTCTTGATTTCAATAAACTTAGGTTTACCTTTAATAGTCTTTGCTTTTTCTAATGCAGCAAGTACTTCATCTAAGTTATCTCCATCTTCTACAGTTAATGTTTCAAAACCAAAAGCTTTTACTCTGTCTGATACATTTTCTGTAAATGTGATGTTTGTGTTGCCTTCGATAGAAATGTTGTTTGAATCATATAAGATGATGAGTTTTTCTAACTTAAGTGTACCAGCAAGTGATAATGCTTCTGAAGAGATTCCTTCCATCATACATCCATCACCAGCTAATGCATAAACATAATGATCAAATAGATCATAACCTGGTTTATTGAATACAGTGGCTAAATGAGCCTGACCCATTGCCATACCAACAGCCATGCCTAAGCCCTGTCCTAAAGGACCTGTAGTGGCATCTACACCAACTGTATGTCCATATTCTGGATGTCCTGGTGTAAGTGAACCTAACTGTCTAAACTGCTTTAAATCATCCATAGTTAAGCCATAACCATATAGATGTAATAAGCTATAAAGCATGCTTGAACCATGTCCTGCTGATAAAATAAAACGGTCTCTATTAATCCATTCAGGATGCTTTGCACTATGGTTTAATACCTGTGACCATAATACATGAGTGAATCCAGCAGCCCCTAAAGGAAGTCCTGGATGTCCTGAATTTGCTTTCTGAATCATATCTGCACAAAGTGCTTTAATCGTATATACTGTTTTTTGATCAATCTTGTTCATTTTTTCTGTTTTTCTCCCATTCATCATTGTTAAATATTATACCTTTTCTCTTTTTGTGAATGCAAGATATTTAGTACTTCACATTCCAATTCATAGCGGCATTATATAAGAAATACAGGCCATACATTAAGCAGCCTTCATCAAAGACAGTGGCTTTATTGTGTAGACCATAAATATAACCATCCTGCTTACATCCTGCAGCAAGAGTGACAAAGACTGAAGGTACATTCACTGTAATATGACCAAAGTCTTCTGAGATAGTAAGAGGTGTTTCTAACTTCTTGATATAACCACCAAATACATCTTTTTCCACGTCTATAATAGATTTAAGTAATGCAGGATCATTATAGACACTTGGTGCCTGCTGTAAGATTGTGATACCTGCCTGAGCATGATACATAGAGGCAATGCTTTGAACTAACTCATTGACTCTTCCCATAATATATTCCTGATCATCTGGACGATAGCTTCTGAGCGAACATTTCATATACGCTTTTTCTGGAATAATATTATGTGCTTTACCTGCATTCATAATACCGATTGTAAGTACATCATCATGACTCATACTGATTTCTTTAGGAATGATTTCCTGTAATTGCTGGTAGATATGAATCGCAACACGCAGTGCATCGATACCTTTTTCTGGCATAGAACCATGGGAACTCTTCCCTGTAATATTGATTTCAAAGATTGTAGAAGCAGTAGTCATCGCTTTACGAATCGTACGGATTGTGCCTGTCTTATCTTCTGTTGCTGGCATAACATGTAAGCCTACTGCTGCGTCTACACGAGGATACTTCAATACACCATCTTCAATCATCATCTTACAGCCTACTAATCCTTCTTCATGGGGTTGGAAGACAATCTTTATCTGTCCTTTGAGTTTCTTTTCATTCTGTTTCAAAAGCTTGGCACACATTAACATCATAGAAGCATGCATATCATGTCCACATGCATGCATTGATCCATTAATAGACTTAAAAGGAAGATTTGTATGTTCCTCAAGTGGTAAAGCATCCATATCACTTCTTAATAATAGAATCTTCTTATCATGTGGTCCTACCAATATTTCAATACTACCTCCTGGATTCACAATAATATTCTCATACCCATACATCTCTAACATCTTAACAATATATTCCTGTGTCTGAGGAAGAGGATGACCGACTTCTGGATGTTCATGAAAATGTCTTCTCAGTCGAATCAGTTCTTTTTCTATATCTTTATTGTTTGATATCCATTTTTCAATTTTTTCCATCACTTACACCTACTTTTCTATTTCCTGAATAATACGTCTTGTATTAATGATTTTCTCTGAGTATGCTTCTTTATTGCGTTTCACTAATCCATAGTAAAGAAGATCAATGATAATAAGTGAAGAATAACGAGAACTCATTGCACCAATACGTAATGCCTGTTCCTGTGAAGGAATAGGTAAGACATAATCCACTAATTTACCTAATTTATTATATGGGGATTGTGTAATAGCTGCAGAAGGAATATGCATCTCTTTAGCCCATCTTGCAGCAGTCACTATTTCTTTTGTTTCACCACTATAAGAAACAAAGAATGCGAGATCTTCTTCAGTCATATTAGGAACAGATGTCATCTGAAGATGAACATCTGGATAGAAACAGGCATACTTTCCTATTCTCATTAGTTTATGTCTGAAGTCATCACAGATGACAGCTGAGCCACCTACTCCAAATAAATACACATGTTTTGCTTTCTCTAGCGCATTCACAACAGCTTCTAGTGTAGAGGCGGCAAGAAGCTGATATGTTTTATCAATTGTCACAATCTGTGATTGATGTGCTTTATTCATCAATGTTGCCATATCTTCATCTGGATGTAGTAAGTTATCTACTTCTGGAATTGTTTCTACTAAATCCTTGGCTAATTCTATCTTTAATTGTGGAAAACCTGTATAACCCAGCTTCTTCGCAAATCTAACAACTGCTGCGGAAGATGAATGTGTCTTTTCTCCAAGTCTCATAGCAGAATCATCAAGAACATGTTCTGGATGTTCTATGATATATTGTGCTATTTCTTTTTCTGTTTCTGTAAGACTTGCTTCTTTAATACGTGTAATACAACTCATAGGAACCTCCTTCTCATATATGTTTTTTTTATAGTCTTTCCTTATACAGAAGTATACCATGTTTTTCTTTTCCATCGCATTTTTTATGGCACATTATATGAATTTTATGCATTTCTGATAATATTTTATCATTTTAAAAGATTTTTTATTATCGTTTAATAATTCATTTTATCATGAATATGAGGTGCTTTTTTTCGCTTATTCCAATAATATCAAGTGATAATTTAACATTATGATGATAATTTCTTATTGACATGAGTATTTTCTCTCCGTATAATGCAGTCATACCAGAAAGGTAAAAAAAAGAAAACATAAACATGATAAAGGGGGAGTGCTTATGGAAAAGGTTTTAACTGAAGTTTTTGGTATATGGTTCTTAATAGGTGCCGCATTTGTATTCTTTATGCAGGCTGGCTTCGCAATGGTAGAAGCTGGGTTCACACGTGCTAAGAATGCTGGTAACATCATCATGAAGAACTTGATGGATTTCTGTTTAGGAACTGTTGCTTTTCTTATTGTAGGTTATAGCTTCTTATGTGGAAGTGATGTGGCTCATGGATTTATTGGATGGGTTGGTTTTGGAAATGGTCCATTAACTAACTTTGCATCAACTGATTGGTCTAGTTTCGTATTCAACTTAGTATTCTGTGCAACTGCAGCTACTATCGTATCTGGAGCTATGGCAGAAAGAACTAAGTTCTTAAGTTATTGTATTTATTCATTCGTTATTTCATTAGTTGTTTATCCTATTGAAGCGCATTGGGTTTGGGGACCAAATGGATGGTTAGCTGCAATGGGATTCCATGATTTCGCTGGTAGTGCAGTTATTCACTACGTTGGTGGTTTAACTGCTTTAATTGGGGCTAAGCTTCTTGGTCCTCGTATTGGTAAGTTTAATAAAGATGGAACACCAAATGGTATTCCTGGACATAGTTTAACAATTGGCGCTTTAGGTGTATTCATTCTTTGGTTTGGTTGGTATGGTTTCAACGGTGCTGCCGCAAAGAATGGTACACAGCTCGCAACAATCTTCGCAACTACTACTGTTGCACCAGCTCTAGCAACATGTACTGTTATGATCTTTACTTGGTTAAAGTATGGTAAGCCTGATGTAGCTATGAGCTTAAACGGTTCTCTTGCAGGACTTGTTGCCATTACTGCTGGATGTGATGCAGTCAATGTATTAGGTGCTTGTATTATTGGTATTTTATCTGGATTTACTGTTTGTTTCTTTACTTGGTTATTAGATTATAAATTACATATCGATGATCCAGTTGGTGCTGTCGCTGTTCATTTTGGTAATGGTTTACTTGGTACTATCTGTGTTGGATTATTTGCCTGCGGTACTGATACAATGCCTAAGGCTCAGGGTCTATTCTATGGAGGAGGCTTTAAGTTATTAGGTACTCAGTTGCTTGGCTTATTATGTATTGGTGTTTGGACTGCTGTATTAATGACTATTACATTCGTAGTTATTAAGCATACTGTTGGTCTTAGAGTTACTGAAGAAGAAGAAATCACTGGTCTTGATAAGCTAGAACATGGTTTAGAGAGTGCTTATGCAGGTTTCGCATTAGAAACAGAAACTTATACTGGTGCTACTGCTGCAACTGTAACTGCTCCTGAATTAAGTGTTGCAGAATCTGTTCCTACTGTTGCAGTCAATGGGGAAGGTAAGATCAGTAAGATTGTTATTATTGCGAAAGCAGAAAAGATGGATGCTTTAAAAGTTGCTATGAATGATATTGGCGTTGCTGGTATGACAGTGACAAGAGTATCAGGCTGTGGTGTTCAGAAAGGACAGACTGCTTATTATAGAGGAGCTAAGGTCGATATCCAGTTATTGCCTAAGGTAAAGGCTGAAATTGTTGTATCTAGTATTCCTGTACAGACAGTTGTAGATGCAGCAAGAAGTGTTCTATACACTGGTCATATGGGTGATGGTAAGATCTTTATCTATAATGTAGAGAATGTCGTTAGAATTTCTTCTGGTGAACAGGGTGCTGAAGCCTTAAGCTATGAAGACTAATAAAAATGAGACTCGATTAGTCGAGCCTCATTTTTTTGACGAGTAATAAACCTATAATCAGTGAAATGATATCACTAACACATTGTGCAAGAAGAATACCCCTATAACCTAATAATGCTGTAAGGACAATCATTACAGCAAAGAATATCACGCCCTGTCTTGATAAAGAGATGATCATTGCCCCTGTCGCATAACCTGCTGATTGAAAGAGTGTTGTGAGTATTAATACAACCCCTACAAAAGGTGTAGAGATAGATAAGCATCTCAACATTGTACTTCCCTGTGAGACAATTGTTTGATTCTTCATGAAGCATGACATGATAGAAGGTGTAAAGAGACATAGTACAAGTGTCATAACGCAGGCAAAGGATATAATGACTAAAGCATCAAAGCGTAAGACTTCTTTAAGTCTCTTTTTATTGTGTGCTCCAATACAATATCCAATCAGTGGCTGTGCACCAAAGGCAAAGCCAACAAGAACCATCATAATAATCATATTGACTTTTAATGAGATTCCCATGCTGGCAATCGCATTTGATCCATAGGGACGTAAATATTGATTAGTAAGAGTGACTGCAAAAGACTGCATGATATTTGTAAGAGAAGCTGGGATACCAATAAAGATGAGACCTTTTATATGATGTGTATTGCAATGGGCATCTTTTAAAGAAACACTGAGTTCTGGACATTTACGTTTAATCACATAAACCAAATATGCATCTGTGACAAAGTTAGAGAACACAGTCGCAATTGCGACACCTGTGGCTTCCATATGAAATACAAATAAGAAAATAGGATCAAGAATGATATTGATGACACAACCGAGAATTGTACCTATCATAGCATCCTGGGCATGTCCTGCACATCTGATAAGATTTGTAGGAATCATCGATAGAATAATGAAGACACCACCAAGTGAAATGACATGATAATACTGTAAAACATAAGGTCTTGTAGATGCTTCTGTTCCGAGTAATGAAAGAATAGGATCCTTAAATAGAATCATGATTAAAGAGGTAAGAAGAGAGACACCGATAGCATAATAAAAGCATACTGCACTGACTCTTTTTGCTTCTTCAGTTTCTTTATTTCCAAACAAACGAGAGATGACTGAACTTCCTCCAAGTCCAAATATATCTCCTAAAGCAATCATTAATGTAAATAGAGGTGCACATAATGAGACACCTGCAACAAGATTTGTATTTTGTGTTTGTGATACAAAGAATGTATCGACTAAGTTATAGACTAAAGTGACCATCATAGAAAGAACTACTGGTAAAGCAATCTTAAAGTAAGCTTTCTTGACAGGCATTGTTTCAAATAATTCATTCATTGTATTAACCTCCTGCCCTATCTTATCAGTTTTGTTGGTAATTTATTGTGTCATATGTCACAATGGAGATATGAAAGAGATAAAAGATAAACTATTAATAGAGAAGTATAGTGATTCTATATCTTCTTATGTTCATTTAGATCATGTAAGTCTTCAGATGTTTGAGTTTGAGAAAGGAGAGTTATTGATTCAGCCTTCTTTTCATTTTCATTCTATTTATTTTTTAGTGAAAGGAAGCGTAAATGTTTATTCGATTCAGGCAGATGGTAGGCAGTTTGTGACAGATGTAAAAAAAGAAATACCTATTCTTGGAGATATTGAATTTGTCACAAAAAAGAAGCCTCATTTATTTGTAGAGGCTTTAGAGAATGTAGTGGTATTAAGTATTGATACATTAAGGTATGAGAAAGAGTTGAATGAAGATGTGTTGTTTCTTCATTCAGTCATTCATTCCTGTGTAGATATTATTCAAACTGTACAACATGATCAAAACTATATGACTCTAGAAGAAAAACTAATAGCATATATGAAATATCAGTGTGATGATCATATATTAAGAAGAATAGAAAAAACATCAGAAATCCTTCACTGTAGTAGAAGACAATTACAGAGAGTACTTCATGAATTAGTGGAGAAAGATATACTTACTAAATTAAGTAAAGGCGTTTATTGTTTCAAGAATTGATGGATTGATACTGTTTAGGTTATGGTTTATGTATAATAAGAATTATATAAAGGAGAAAAAGTATGGGTAAAATAATATTTCTAGATGTAGATGGTACATTAATTGATTATGATGCAAAGCTACCTGCTTCAGCAGCAAAAGCAGTAGACATGGCACGAGCAAATGGACATAAGGTATATATTTGTACAGGATGTTCTAAGGCTGAAGTACTACAGCGTAATTTATGTGATTTAGATGGTATGATTGGTGGTAATGGTGCTTATGTAGAAGACAACGATGAAGTTGTTATGCATCAGGGATTATCAAAGGAAGATGTAAAACATATTGTAGATTGGTGTAATGAGAGACACTTAGGATTCTATTTAGAAGCTAATAGTGGTATGTATTGCAATGACTATATGTTAGAACAGGGTCCTGAAACAATGGTTAAGTATGCTCAGGGTAAAGGAGCAGACCTAGAGAAAGCAAAGGAATCTTCAAAAGCATTCATGGATGGATTTATTCATTTACAGGGTGAAGATTTATATAGAGATGATGTGAATAAGATTAGCTTTATCTTAAGTTCTTATCAGGATCATTTAGATTCTAAAGTAGAATTCCCTGACCTTATTGCTAATACATGGGGTGGTAAAGGTGAAGTAGCCTTATATGGTGATTTAGGACCTACTGGTATTACTAAGAGACATGCGATTGAAGTATTGATGGAACATCTTGGTGCAGACTTTAAAGATACTATTTCTTTTGGGGATGCAAAGATTGATTTATCAATGTTTGAATGTTGTGCTTATAATGTTGCAATGGGTAATGGTGGTCCTGAAATTAAAGAAGCAGCAGATTATATTACGACTGACGTCAATGATGATGGACTATATAATGCGTTTAAGCATTTAGGTTTAATTTAAAAAGCCGTTGTGAGTGTAATGCTCACAACGACTTTTTTAATGTCTTCATTTGTATCTGTAGAGAACTTAAAAGGTATCTTCTTATCTATCTTATAGGTAGTACTGTACTCATGTAATTCATTCTTCTTATCATATGTTTTGATCTGAATATTAATGTTTTGTTCCTTAAACTTATATGACTGGATATGAACACATAGGCTATATCTTTTCCCTACCATACGTGATCTTGTAGTAGTACAAGTAATACCATAGGGTGAATTGATTTCTACAGGAATAGCTGTTTCAAAACGGTGATATGCAAAATAAAGAGTAATAACTGCAACAATAGAAAGACCTATTATAAACTTCTTCTTTCTCATATCATCGCCTCCCCTCCTCTAAATTCTAACAAATTTCAACATTTACATCTAGATATTTTCATACATTAGAAAACATGCCTTTCGGCATGTTATAACTGGCTATCTTTAATAACCACTGTTCTATTCAACTTTGCAATCTCTTCATTGAAGCCTTGCTCATTCCATTCATTTTTATGGTAGAGATTCTTATAACTCAATGAAGAGACTTTATTAATCTTAGTGGGATCAACCCCTCTCTCTAATAAACTATTCTTTACCGTTAAAGCTCGCTCATACCCAAGTTTCTGTAGTCTTTCATCAGATGTGGTCTTGTCGAAGGCTGTCGTACCATAGATATTTACTGCACCAGCATAGTTACTCACAAAAGAAACAACACTATTCAGTTTCTCTGGATTCAACAAATTGGATGAATTCTTTTCGAATTCCAGTCCAGTCATACAATACTTAGTTTTAATGTCATTATAATTATTACTTACCATCGAAACTGCGTTATATTCTGTGTCTTGGCCTACTTTGCTGACTTTAGGAGCTTTGTAAGCTTTATTACTAATTGGATTACTGTCGATGAAGTGAATCTTGTCTTTATTCATACCTGATTCAACAAGAAGCTTTGTTAAGAATTCCTTCTCCTTATGAATGGATGTTGTTGAGAGCTTCTGATATGAAGCAACCTGGCCAACTGAATATAAATAGATGTTGTTGATGTTTTGAAGGTTTGGTAATCCATGTAATTCCTTTAAATTAGTCACTGTTTTGTTGATATCAATGTCGCTTAAGGAACCAAGGGTAGTCATGTTTAATAATCCTTTTGTAGATAGGCCTGATAGGAAGCAGACAATGTTATTATTTGATTTAGTATTCAAACTTTTAGCAGCACAATTCAAGCTTTCTACTAAATCAACCTCAGCTGACTCTGCTTTTACATTGTTCAAGAGTTTAATTGTATCTGAGCTATATTTCTCTAAATAAGCTTTCTTTTGAGTAGATGTCGTATGTGATTTAAGAGCTTCTACCTGATCAGTTTTCACTACGTATGGTTCGCCGTCACTATTAATAATAGATAACTGACCACCCTGTGTATAAGTCTTATTTAGATAAGGTTTTGCTAGAGTGTAGTCATGAAGCAAGGAACAAGAGTTGTTCCCTGCAATGACAGATAAATTATAATGATCTACTTTCTTTGATGAACAGCCACATAAGATAAGACTAATCATTAATAGGCTGATTGTTAATGTTTTTAAGTTCTTCATTGTTGATATCTCCTTTGTCATTTACTTTAGATTCTTCAGTTAAATAGTCAGTACCTTCCTGTGAATTGATCTTGTTTGCAATTTCAAACTGAGAATGATTTTTCAAATAGTTTGTATTAGTCAATACAAGATCTTCTAATGTAGAAGCTTCTTCTTCATTATAGGCAGATAAGTCAATGTTTTGAGCCATCTGAAGTTCGAAGAGTTGTAATCTTAACTCATTTGCACGTTCAGTAAGATCTACATTATTCATCTCTAAGGTATTCATTAAAGCTTCATTCTCTTCTTGTTTTGTCTTAAGACTCAAAACAAAACTAAGAATAGACGTTAATAAAGGCACAAAGATTAAAGCAATATTACCTAAGATCAACTTAGTATCCATATCTTCGCCTAGGATACATGCGACCTTTAACAAAACATACGAGAAATAAGATCCTACGAAGATAGCGAGATCAAGTGTAGCTCTCTTATTCTTAAAGATTTCTTTAACTTCATTAACCTGACACCCCAAGTGAAAGACTGAGACGTCTAACCCGATTGCAAAAATGGCACTTGACAGATAAAGAAATAAAGGGTTGGCAGTAAAGAAGATCTGCTCAAGAGCATTCTCTACTACATAAAAGTCAGTGAACGTCATGATTAAAATAATAGCTCCAGAAACAATAGCATTATCCAGCAAGTTCTTCTTGTGAATCTGCTGGTACTCTTTCTTGTAATACTTCTTGTTCATACTCTTCTTCATAATTTTCTACTTCCTTTCCAAGTTTTTTGATTTTCTCTTCATTAGATGCGATATGAGCTTCAACCAAGGCTAACTCCTGTACGAGATTCTTAATCTCAGCTTCTTTTCTAATATTAATCATTTCAATCAACAAATCATGGTTTAACTTATCACGATCTAAATAGTTCAGAACGAACTCCTGATCAATATTAAGAGTCTTATAGAATAACTCAAAGTTCTCTTCATCAATGTGTGAGAAGTCATGTAAGTACTTATTAATAGTACTAAGACTTCCTGCATTGCTAGAATCTAAGACTGAGAAGAGTCCGTTATATGAAACAGGAACTACATCTGTCAAATCATTTTCAAACTTAAGTAGTTTGACCTTTTCATCTTTATATTTTGATAACTTCTTCTTTTTATTAAAGAGTCCCTTAAACAGTTTCATTGTCACTCACTCCCTTCATTACTTTCTCTAATAAGTCATCTTCTACTTTCTTATAATTGATAAATTTTTCGTCAGTACGATAATTGAGACGAGGGATTTCAACATCAGATTTCTTTGAACCTAAGTTCATTCCTTTTCCATAGTGAATTAAATAAACCTGAAGGCCATTCTCTTCCTTATCT
>Ga0129311_1001345_pt1 | contig 17582 bp, 16 predicted proteins | sample Go1ome_FD_94435 | JGI IMG/M metagenome (GOLD analysis project Ga0129311, IMG submission 94435) | Western lowland gorrila individual fecal microbial communities from Wisconsin, USA - Go1022B metagenome | ecosystem: Host-associated > Mammals > Digestive system > Large intestine > Fecal | place... | reverse complement strand
GGCTCGCCGCCAGCGGTTTCCAGCTTGACCCCAGGGTCATCCAGCACGAGCCTCTCGGATTTCACGACTACAACTGCCTGCAGTTGAATGCATTTGCCGTAGTGAGCGACTCCGGGACACTTCCCGAAGAAAGCAGCTTCTTCACTTCGGTGGGGCATCCGTTCCCGGCGGTCTGCATCCGCACCAGCACCGAGCGCCCCGAGGCGATTGACAAGGCAGACTTCATCATTGCAGGTATCGATACTAAGTCCCTGTTGCAGGCAGTCGACACCGCAGTCGAACTCTGCCGCGACGGCTCCCACGGCATCCCCGTCCCCGACTATGTCGACGAAAACGTCTCCACCAAGGTCGTCAAGATCATCCAGAGCTACGTCGGGATTGTCAATAAGATGGTGTGGAGGAAGGATGCGTAACTCATTATTTATTCTACTGTTATTAGCGACATTGCCTTCATGGGGCCGGTCGGTTGCCGTGCGCAATTATGGCCAATTGATGTCCAATCTCACAAGAGACAATACCACATTCGTCATAAGGGGAAATGTGGATTTGCGTGGAGAGACCATATCTCTGCCTACGGATTGTACTATTAAATTCAAAAGAGGTGCAATGTCTAACGGAACTATCGTTGGCGCTGATACAAGGATAGTAGGAGTTAAGTCAAGGATTTTTCGTAACCTTTCCTTTGATGGCCGATTCCTAATCGATTACATAGATTATAGAATGTTCTCTGGATACTCCTCGGATACAGAACTTGTCCGTAATATGCTCGGGCTATTGTTTTCCAGTTCGGAGTATTGTTCATTGGATTTGCAACCTAATAGGGTATATAATATTGATGGGCCGAAACTTTCATATGCACATGCTCTATTTGAATATAGGTCTATACACGGGAAATGCATAAATGGCAATAATGCTATAATCAATGATCAGCGGCCAAGATCTCATGTAGGTTACAAAACATATGATGGCGTTCTTTTGTTCATTGATTGCCACAATATATCAATTCACCATCTCAACTACCAAAATCTCAATGAAGATTTCAACGAAATATCGGACAATGGTGTTGTAAAATATCGGGCTGGTATTGAAAACCAGATAGGTTATGTAGGTACATCCTTTATTCTTCTTCAGGATGATTGTAGCGACTTTGATATTTCGTCTAATATAGTTGGGGCTCGATATGGTATCAAGGCAGGAGATTATTCCATGTATTGGTTATGTGGAGATTATGGTATAAAGAGGTCCCGTTTTAATATTACGGCATCAAGAACCGGGTATCCTGTAGCAATTGAGGTAGGGGATAGTTTGAATGTTTTCGTTCATTCTGAGGAACATCATCGTGCTGCATACCTCTGTGGAGTCAGCAACTCTTCAATTACCATTGAAGCTAAAGATATATATATTGCACCATATCATTGCATATTGAATGACGCTCACTATTCTAAAGGTGACCGAGAGGACGTTAAGTATAAATCGTGTTATAATTTGAAAGTAGATATCACAGAATTGGGTTCTTCTATAGCAACAAATAAAGACTGTTATTGTGTTGGCATGCAGACATACAATACATCACCGTTCTATAATCGATCTGCGCCGCTCGTTTGGGAGAATATTGATATTACAGTGAGAAAAGAGAAAGCCGCTGATCGTGTAGGATTAGCTACACTTAAACGTACAAATCCTAATTCCGACCATGATCCTTTGCGAGTGGCAGATGTATATCGCAATATTTCCATATCGGGAAGTGATCCATTTGCATCATCCCAGTACGCTTTTCGTTTAAGAGTTGGGGAGTATGGACAGTACGATAATATCCACATTGAATTGAATGCACCATTTGGTTCCGCAATTTGTGACAACGCAAATGATTATTACTTTGACTTGAGTACTTCAAACTTAAATTTGCTATACTCTCATGGTCGGATCATAAGTGGCAATGGTATTAGAAATCGAAAAACTATTAAATCGGCTTTATAAAGATGAGTGTATTCGGTTATTTGCCTATCATTCGTTCGGATGTCCGTATGGCAATATTTCGTTTATTTTCACGTAGAGCACACATTGAACAGATCGGTCATTCCATGATTGATTCTCACACTGAAATTGAAGTTGGTAGAGATGCATGCTTCTCTATAGGTAATGGCCTTCATACACGGGCGGGATGCGTACTTGCTGTAAGGGACAATGCGGTTTTGAGTATTGGCAATGGTTGTTTTATCAATCACAATACAATTATTATGTCCAGAAAGTCCATAACAATTGAGGATGGTGTTACAGTAGGTCCCAATGTCTGTATATACGACCATGACCATGATTTGCAAAATAGGGGGGGGTATATACTTGATAGCGTGATGGTTAAGAAAAATGCTTGGATTGGTGCTGGTGTTATTATTCTGAAAGGTGTTACAATTGGAGAAAATGCAGTAGTTGCTTCTGGATGTGTAGTGACAAAGGACGTCCCTGACAATACCATATTAATCCAGAAACGGCTCTCGACTTACAAGAATAGATGAGCATAATAAATAGTACAAAGAGAAAGGCAGTAAAAGGTGTAGCTTGGAGTGCCGTTGAAAGGTTCTCCGTTCAAGGAGTACAGTTTGTTGTTTCCATCATATTAGCACGACTTCTGACTCCGGACGATTTTGGACTTGTTGCAATTATACTGGTCTTTTCTACTATTTTTCAGACCATTAATGACGCCGGTTTTAATACTGCGTTGATTCATAAGCAGAACCGTGATGATCTTGACTATTCGACTGCATTGATTACCAATGTATTTATTGGAATCTGTTCATATTTTATTTTATTCTTTACAGCTCCATGGATTGCCGCCTTTTATGATAATACCGCATTGATAAAAGCAATGCGTATATTATCTCTCAATCTGATTATTAGTGCTTTTGGGCTGGTTCCTGTTGCTATATATACTATTAGAGTTGATTTTAAGACACAGGCGAAAGCCTCTCTTGCTGCATCAATTCTGTCAGGTGTAATAGGCATTATTTCGGCATACGTTTTACGCAATGTATATGCTATTATCATCCAACAATTGTCGCATAGTCTGATATATGTGTCATTAATGTGGATATTTGCAAAATACCGAGTTTCTTTTTTGTTTTCAAAAGAGAGATTCAATGGTCTATTTCAGTTTGCATCAAAATTAATAGGAGCGAGGCTTATAAGTGTTGTATTCGATGATATTTATTCATTGGCAATAGGTAAATTATATTCACCTGGCGTGCTCGGATGTTATAATAGGGCCCAATCTTTTAGGCAGATCCTTTCAAAAAACATAATAAATATTGTACAGAGGGTATCAGTCCCAATGCTATGTGAAACTCAGAATAATTATAAACAGATGCAATCTGTTCTATTGCGGTTCATGAGTTCTACCGCTTTAATTGTATATCCAATGCTTGCCGGAATGATGGTGCTGTCTAAGCCTCTCATCCTTTCTTTGTTAGGTGAACAGTGGCTGGATACAGCGGATTTTCTGTTATATATCTGTCCCATTGGATTTTTATATCTGATAAGCACTTTTAATCGCAATGTCTATAATGCTACGGGAAGAACTGACTTGGCATTAAAAACTGAGATCATTAAAAAGACCATTTTTATCTTGGTTTTCTTGTTGACGATGAAGTATGATATACATGTTCTGCTTTTGGGGTTGATATTGATTTCTGTAATTGAGATGTTGATAGATGTCAGAATGGTAAAACAACAAATTGGGTTGTCGTTATTTGATGAAATCAAATCATTGTTTCCTATCTTTATTGCATCAGCCGCAATGAGTATGATAGTATATTTTTCAGTTCTTTTAGTCGCTGGAAATGCATTTAAATTGATTGTTGGAGTAACTGCTGGCATCACTTCATACTTGATGATAATTTTTGTATTTAATATTGCAAGCTTTAGAACGGAATTATTCAATTATTATGGGAAGACTAAATAACACATATAGAATCATCTTATGGTGCAGCATCTTTATGCTCTCTATCTTGTATGCATTTTGTTCATATGGTGCAGATCTTTCTCTTGGCAGAATTCCGTTCCTTATATTCTCTCTCTTTGTTAGTATCATGTATTTGATATTGTACAGAAGAGACAGATTGTTTTGCTTTGAAACCATTTTTTTATTCTTGTTCGTTTTAACTTCTTATTTTAATGAAATTATTATAAATAACTTGCTTGATACTTCGACGGTTCTGGCGGCGTATTTTAATGCCAGTTTCTCGGATCATATAGAGAATAAAGGAATTCTGGTAAACACTATTGCCTTGGTGGCGTTCTTATTGGCTGCAACGCGCGTAAATGAAAATAAACATTACATACAAAGTAATGATTCATTTATTATTAATCGAGATCTGTCATTGAACGTTTCCATCCTTTCTGTTGTTGTAGGGCTCTACGTTCTTTATCTTGGTTACAGCGGCTATATTTCTTCTTGGTTTAGGTACACTGATTCGGCTTCAAATTATTCAAACTCTAAATTAGTTAATCTATCAGCATTCTTATTGGTTTTGACAGCATTGGAGTTCTCTCAGTTATCCAGTGAAAATTGTTCGAGTTTTAAAGATTTTCTTAAAAAGGTCAATAAAGTATATCTGGCGGAAATGCTGCTCGTAAGCGGTCTTTTACTGATTTCTGGCAATAGAAATGAATGTCTGCTTATATTGTTTCCGATGATTATTTGCTACTATATTTTTATCAAGCCTTTTAATAACAAGCAGTTCATAGTATTTCTATTAGCTGGAATCACTGTCATGATTGTAATCGGATTGACTCGTAACAGTGGCTCTTTGGATTCTATAGAGAGTATTAATCTCTATGATATGACAAGGGATTTTTGTTTTGTCGATAATAATACAAAATACCTTATTGAATATGCGGATGATGGCGGTATGATAGGATTCAAGAATGCATTTATAGCATTATTCTCATCAATACCATATCTAGGGGGGCTGGTTGTCGGAGCTTTCGGACTGACTAATACCATTCGAACGACAGAGATAACAACACAAGGGATGCAATTACTGGATAATATGGATTCCGGTTTGGGAACCAGTCTTATTGGTGATTTATATTGTACTGGGGGATTTCTCTTTACACTTTTATTTATGTATTTCTTGGGGTGGTTAATTGCCTCTCTTGATCGGCAATTTACTTTTGAAAAAAAATATAATATTTGGGCGTTGATAATTTATCTGTTTATGTTTTCAAATGTTGTGTATTATATTCGGGCCGAATGGACAATGCCATTTAGATATATAGGTTTCTCATTTACTATACTTTTTGTTTTATTGTTATTTCAACCGCACAAAAAATCAATTTAATGAAGAAAAAAATATTATTCATATTGCCGGGGTTCAATTTCGGGGGAACGGTGTTTAGCACTCTAAACATGATTTCTTTTATGAAAACGGAGTATGATATTTTTGTTTTGCCGATGACATATCAAGGCCCTGTAATAAAAAGTTACAGGGACGTTGGAATTGAACTTTTGCCTGAAAACATTGCTATTTCTGCTTTAATGGGCAAAACAGAACAAGAGAAATCTGCCGTAAGAAAATTTGCATTTGTATTTCATAAGGCATTGCGTCAATTGCTTGATTTAATAGGTATTGACTATGAGGCGTGTGTCTATAGAACTACCGCAAAAAAAATAGAGAAGGAGTATCAATTTGATTTTGTAGCCTCATGCCAAGAAGGCGGCGCCACATATTTTGCTTCTTATTTTGACCATTCCCGCAAAATTGCCTGGTTTAGGAGTGAATATAGTGTATATCGTACTGAATACCCGCAAAAAGCCCTTATTAAAGACAAAAAAAGATACCCGTTATTTGATAATATTGTATGTGTATCTGTAACTACTCGAGATGACTTTAGATCATTCTTCCCTGAAATAAGAGATAAAATAGTCGCCATTCATAATATTCAAAATACAGATAACATAATAGCACAATCCTATTGTAGTGTTTGTGACTTTCCAGATTCAAAATTTGTAATTGTATCAATCGGTAGAATGAATCCTCAAAAAAGATTTAGTTGTATCCCATCAATTGCAAGGAAATTACTTGATGCAAAATGTGATTTTAAGTGGATTATTATCGGTGATGGTAACGCATTCGGAGAATGGGATATACTTCAAGAAGAAATTAAGAAGAACGAGGTTGAAAAGACGGTAGTGTGTGTGGGACCCAAAATTAATCCGTATCCTTATATTAGAAAAGCTCAATTACTTGTTAATACGTCGTATGTAGAAGCATGCCCAAGAGTTGTAATTGAAGCTAAAATATTGAAGACCCCTATTGTTTGTACCGATTTTAGTTCTGCAAGAGAATTCGTTTCATCAGATTATGATGGCTATGTGGATACAATTGACAATATTTATCGTCATATAATAAATTTGATAAATAACAGAACTCTATACGATAGAATTAAGAAAGTATGTGATGAATATGTAATAGATAATGAACGTATTTTTAATCAAATAATCCATCTGTTTTCATGACAAAACTGGATCTTCGCATAGCAGTTGTAACTCTAGCTCCTTTCCCTTTTGGGAATGTATCTACTATGCGTTACTTTAGTTATTTGAAAGCCCTTTCTTTGAATGGAGCGTTCAGTTATGTGCTAATTTATTGCCCTACGCGGATGGCAGCTCATATTAAAGAGAGGTCTGGAGTATATGATGGGGTCTATTATCAGTATTCCACCGAAATTACGTGGAAGAGGTATAGTAGCTTTAATAAAATCTATTATGTATTAAAAGGGTTGTTTAATTCTGTCAGGTATTTAACAAAGAACAGAATTCAAACAATAATTCTTTATGGAGACAATCCCTTTTTTGTCAATTTGTTTTATAGAATCTTCTGTACTTTCACCAGGAAGCGATATATTGGGGACAGAAGTGAACTTCCGACCATTGATGAACGTAATTCTAAGCTAAAGATGCTTGTTTACGGTATGAAACAAAGAATGTTTGATGGTATGATAGTTATGACTAAGCAACTGAAGACATTCTATCAGCAGTATTCAAATAATGATAACTTTTTGTTTTTCCTTCCAATGACAGTTGCCCCCTCTCGATTTGATGGGTTGAAAAAGAATACAGTTGAGCCACCTTACATCGCTGTTGTATTTGGCAGGCACAATCGGGACGGGCTATATGAGTCATTACAATCTTTTGACTTATATCGCAGAAAGGGCGGAACGTTTGATCTATATTTAATAGGCGACTATGACAATATGCCTAATAAATTAGATTTAGATAAGTTAATTGATTCTTCTGATTATAAGAATAATATTCGGGTTTTGGGTAAGCAACCTAATGATCGTGTCCCTTTTTTGTTGTATAATGCATCGATTTTATTAACGACACCTAATACCTATATATCTGGTGGTTTTCCTACAAAATTAGGAGAGTATATGCTTTCAGAAGTTCCAATAGTCGCCACAAAAGCAGGGGAACTTCTTGATTATATTATTCCAGAGGAAGACATGCTTATGTGTTTTCCTGGGGATATTGATGAAATATCTAATAGTTTATTGCGAATAGAGCAGAATCCTTCTTTAGCAAATACACTTTCGATTAACGCAAAAAAGAAAGCTAAAAGATTATTTTGCGCAGATAGTTATATCGTTCAATTGTCCGCTTTTTTGGCAAATTAGCTTATGTATTTACTGCAAATTCGAAGTAATGAGATTCTGATTGATCGAACGATAACAAACGTTTTATTATGATACAAACAAAAAAAGATTTGGCGTTTTACATTGCCGCAGATCGTATAATGAATGGGTTTACGGTTCGTAGAAGTCTAAAGGACGTGTTTATATTAGGGGGGGGCAAATCGCTAATCATAAGATACTTGAGGCATCTGCGCAGATATGCTTACTATTGTAATACACACAAATCGATATTAAGTCTAAACTCAATAATGTTGCTTTGGGAGCGATATAGACTGCATTCGATGGGAGTACGTCTTGGTTTTTCTATAGGGTCGAACTCACTGGGCTATGGCGTGGTGATACCTCATTATGGAACAATAGTGGTAAATGCTGATGCCAGAATCGGGAATTATGCTGTTCTTCATACATGCACTTGTGTTGCCGGAGGAGATAAAGAGATTGGTGATGGATTCTACCTTTCTACAGGCAGTCAAGTTGTTGGCTCTATAAAAATTGGCGATGGTGTTACAGTTGCGGCTCATTCTCTGGTGAATAAATCTTTTGAAGGTAATTCCCTAATCGCAGGGTGTCCTGCTGAAATAAAGCGTAACGATTATCCGATTTGGTATCGTTCCGATAGGGATATAGATCGTTTTTATTGTTATGTAAAACAAATAGAGGCAATAAGAAAAAAAATCTATGGATAGATTGCTTATTTCATGTGATGATACCTTGTTTTTCTATCAAGGTAAATACTATTTTAAAGATCAAGAATGGTGCAACTTCTACTATAGGTATCTTAGGGTATTTGAGTCAATACGTATAGCGGTAAGGTGTGAACACGTAGATGAATTGAAATCCAGTAGAGTACCTATAGATGACCCGAGAATCGAGGTCGTTGATATTCCGGTATTTTCCGGGCCCTTTGAATACGCAAAAAAATATTTCGCTATCGGGAAATCTATAAGAAATGTCTGCAGTGGGTGCGATGCGGCAATTGTACGCTTGCCTTCAACAATCGGGCAACGAGTTGCGCGAAAGGTTATGAGAAGGCATTTACCCTATGGTGTAGAAGTGGTATTTGATGCAGAAGATGGATGGCGATCTGAAACAAACCCGCTTAACCGATTCTTATGGAAAAGAATTGATAATGAAATGCGGGAAACTTGTTATCAAGCTGATGGCGTGTCGTGTGTAACGGAACACTATCTTCAGCGGCATTATTATAGTAAAAAGCCAAACGCATTCACACCTCATTATTCGACATTAGAACTACCAGAAAGTTTCTATTCTTCCGAAAAAAAATATCCGGAGAAAGCGGAATTTATCATAGCAAATGTTGCAAATCAAGTTCAGTTCAATGGCAGAAAAGGCTTTAACGAAATAATTGAGGCCGTTAGCCTTTTGCAAAAGAAAGGTGTACCGGTAAATGCAAAATTCGTAGGAAGAGATTATCATAACGGAATCGAGAAATTAACGAAATTGGCCCACAAACTTGGTGTTGAGGACAGAATTGAGTTTACGGGATACCTTTCTCGTTCAGAACTGGGTACATTTCTATCATCTGTTGATATTTTTGTTATGCCTACTCGTGCGGAAGGCTTACCCAGAGTAATCATTGAAGCAATGGCAAAGGGGCTTCCCGTTATTTCGTCTCCTGTTTCTGGGAATCCGGAGTTATTGGATGCTCATTTTCTTGTTGAATATGAAGATGTCACATCTCTTGTAAACAGAATAGAAGAGTTAATATCAAACCGAAAGCTATACGAAGATACCAGCAGAATTAACTTTATAAATAGTCGTAAATATGAGTCATCAATTCTTGAGAGACGTCGGGATGATTTTTATAAGAGATTAAAGGATGTTTGATTTATGCCAATATATATGGCAAAGTAACTGGATTGCGTATTATCTGGAAGAATTATTATGAGAATATTAGTCGTATGTCAATATTACTATCCCGAACAGTTCCTTATTAATGACATTGCTCCGGAATTAGTGAGTCGTGGACATAAGGTTACTGTCCTCACTGGAAGGCCAAACTATCCACAAGGTAAGGTATACAAGGGATATGAGAAAGGAAAGCATAATAGAGAAACAAAGGATGGCGTAGAAATTATACGATGTCCAATAATACCACGAGGAAATGGCATCGTTCAGTTGATGTTGAACTATTTCTCGTATATGGTGCTTGCCAACAAAAAGGCAAAGCAACTTGATGGAGCATTTGATATTGTATATCTATATCAGCTAACACCTATTCTTCAGGCTTATCCTGCTATAAAATATGCACAAAGGAACAATGTTAAAGTTATATGTTATTGTCTTGACTTGGCTCCTTTAAGTGGGAGTTCAGTTGCAAGCCATTTGAGAATATTACATGGACTATACAAACGGTTTTCTCGCTGGGCGTATCAAAACTGTGACCAAATTGCCGTGACCTCAAAGGATTTTATCGATTATCTCCACGAGATTCATGGAATTCCACTGACAAAGTTATCTTATCTTCCTCAACATGCTTCCGAAATGTTGCTTAATGCAGATTTAAAGAAAGAAAACAGTGATGATATCATCGATTTTATGTTTGCGGGAAACATCGGAACAGGGGCACGTCTTGAGTGCCTGATATACGCAATAGAAAAGTTAAGGAACAGAGGTCTTAAATGCCGTATGAATATTGTCGGCGACGGAAGATCAAAGGTTATGCTTGAGGAATTAACAAAGCGGCTGGACTTGAACGAATATGTAATATTCCACGGCCGCGTTTCCATGAGTGATATGAAAGAAATATATAAACGGGCTGATGCATTAGTGGTTTCTTTGCGAAAAGGACAAATTACAGTTCCTGGAAAGGTTCAGGCATATATGGCAACAGGAAAGCCCATATTTGGCGCAATGGACGGCTCTGGGAAAAAGATGATAGAAGAAGCCGGGTGTGGACGATGTGTGGATGCTGAAGACGTAGATGGAATCTGCAATATGCTTCAAGAGTATATTGAACACGCAGAAATCTTTGAAGAATGCGGCGAAAGGGGGCGTGATTATTTTAGACGGAATTTTCTCCTAAATAAGCATGTTGACCGATTGGAACAATTATTCTATACAGGGAACATAAACAATAGATAGAATGGATGAACGTATAATAATGAAGCAGGTCTCTCGAGATTTAGTTCGTGAGGATTGGTTAAGACTGAACAAAGGGAATAGCCATACGACTCCCTTCCAACAATGGGAATTGCATAGTATAATTGCACATCATTATTTGTTTTTCTTCTTATCAAAAAGAGAATGGCCCTGCTATTTTGCTTTCTATAAAGAAGATAAAATTATCTTAATTGCTCCTATGTGTAGACGATACTCGATAGGAGGAGTTAAGTATTTCTCTTTTGGTGCGACGCCGACCATAGCTTTCCAGGATTTTATTTATGATGATGAGTTAACGGCTGACGATATGCAGGAATGTTTGGATTTGTTGTACAATAAATGTAAGGATATTACATTCTACAACCTGCCATCGGACTCCCTTCTATTGGAAACATTGAAAAGAAAGCGCCCCCCCTATAGACAAAATATCAATTTCAACATTCCGTTGAAAGGCTCATATGATAATTATTATAGTGGTCTTGACAAACATGTAAAACAAAATATAAGGACTGCGTATAATAGAATGAGAACCGATGGAAAAAATTGGATGGTGCAGCATATAGAAGGGAAAAATGTCAGTAACGAGCTGTTAAAAGAGATGATGGATGTATATGTTGCCAGAAGAAAAAAGAGGTATCGTGCGACTTCATTTATGCACGAATGGTATCTGCGACACGAACATTTCAACACTATTGCTCTTTCAGAACTTGATTCAGCTCATTATATAGTACTATATATAGACGGTAAGGTCGCAGCTTTTTTGGCCGGCTATATAAACAAAGGCAGTAATTCATTACTCGTCCCAAGGCTGGCCATCAGCGATGATTACAATCGATATTCTCCAGGTGTAATCCTGATTAATGAGAGCATGAAACTACTTAAAAATGAGCTTAATATTGAAAACCTTGATTTGTCTAAAGGAAATGACAAGTATAAGGAGACAATGGGAGGTGTATTGTACTATACTTACGATATCGTATAGGCGAGTAATATAACGTGAATGAAACAAGTGCTCATATTATATGGTGACGCGACTCAAGCGCTACCGATCGCAAAAAGCCTTTGTAAAAAAGGTTTTTATGTAGATGCCATCTGTTCTTCAAAATGGAGTTACGGATACGGATCAAGGTATATCCGGAAGAAGTATATTTATAAGGAGACTGAAGATGTCGACAAATACTTTAACTTTCTGATTAATATTCTTAAAAATGAAGAATATGATACAATCATTCCTATGCGTGATAGTGCAGCAGAAGTGATGAGCAGGTATAAGGACGAGTTACTAAAGTATACGCATTATGAGATGCCGGATTACGAGTCATTTGAATGTGGTTATGACAAACATAAGTTAATGGAGATTTGTGAAAAGAAAGGTTATCCTCACCCTGAAACCTACCTTCTTGAGAATGGTAATCTAGGTTATCTTGATTTGGATAACTTGCCCTATCCCATGTTGATTAAGCCTAATCACACATTTGGAGCCCGAGGTATGACTTTGTGTTTAAATCGGCAGGAGTTAGAAAAAGTTTTCCCTGTGATTTATATGCAATATGGAGATTGTCATTTACAGGAGTATATTCCTGAAGGTGGCAATCAGGTGGAAGTCCAGTTGTATGTGAACGCGGAAGGTGAATTATTACAAAGTAGCGTTATTAAAAAGTTTCGTTGGTATCCTGTAAAAGGCGGATCAAGTTGTTGCAATATATCATACGAGAACTCCGCAATTGTTGCTATCTGCCATAACATATTAAAAGAGATCGGTTGGGTAGGTTTTGCAGACTTTGATACTATAGAAGATCCGCGCACAGGAGAACTGCTTATTATGGAACTCAACCCACGTGTGCCTGCTTGTGTGAAAAGTGCCTTTGCCAGTGGTATAGATTGGTCTGATATTATAGTAGGCGAGTATCTGCACAAAGAGCATAAGACATATAAAATGGAGAAGGAAGTGTATCTTCGTCATCTTGGTTTTGAGTTACTATGGTTTATTGCAAGCAAGAGTAAATGGCATACCAAGCCTAACTGGTTCAAGTTTATTGGTAAAAACATTTATTATCAGGATATGAGTGATTGGACGGACTGGGGGCCATTTGTCCTTGGAACGTTAGGCAATATCATTAAATTATTAGATCCTTCATTCCGGAAATCAAAAAGTGGAAATGCGATAAAAGCATAGATGTTTCTTATTCTTGTGCAGAGTATACGCAAATTATGAATCCTTTATTCTTTGAATTATTGCAAGTAGTTGTTGGGGAAAGGAAATACTTGTCTGTATCTCCGACAACGGAAGAATGGCAAAATTTATTCAATATGGCAAAAAAACATTCTGTAATAGCGGTATGTTTTTTTGCTGTTAAGCTTCTTGAAAAACAGTGTCGACCTCCAATTGAGTTATATCGAAAATGGCTTGCAATAGCTGTTCAAATACAGCAGAGAAACGAATTTATGAACCGGAAGTGCGTAGAACTTCAGGAACTGATAAATGGAGCTGGATTTAATAACTGCATTTTAAAAGGTCAAGGAGTCGCAAGGTTATATCAATTCAACTTAGCGCCCAATTATGAAGAGAATGCGGATAAGATAGATATATCACTTTTAAGACAAAGTGGTGATATTGATGTATGGGTTAACGGCGGTCTGGAGAAAATTATGAAATGGGTGACGATGATTGCTCCTACTCAAAAAGTGAATGGCCATCATATCCAATTTAATTACTTCAAGAATGTAGACATCGAACTTCATTATTTGCCATTTGTTTTGCACAATCCAAAGAAGAATAGAATTCTGCAAGAATACTTTGCATCGCAAGAAATAAAGCAATTCAGAAATAAAGTTTTATTGTCATCTGGCGAATCCATTGTCGCTGCTGCTGATAGTTTTAATGTTGTATTTCTTTTAGTTCATATTTTTCATCATCTATTCACTGAGGGGATTGGATTAAGGCATTGTATGGACTATTACTTCTTATTGAAGAATACGAAGAGGGATGATACTGAAGTAATAAAAGCTCATGAAGTAATCTCGGATCTGGGAATTGGTAGATTTGCTTCTGCCTTGATGTGGGTGTTAGGTTATGTATTTGGCTTGAGTCGCAATAATATGCTTTGGACGCCAAACAAGAAAGATGGTGCGTTTCTACTGCAAGAAATCATGCTTTCGGGTAATTTTGGAAAAGAAGATAGTAGACAGAAGAATCTATATAAGAATAAATGGTATTCTTTCTGGATAGTGCATTTCAAAACATTTTACTTTTGGAGGTTTGACCATTGGGCTTGGTTGTGGAGTCCTATATTTAGGATAAAGGGAAAAGCATGGCAAAAGATGCATGGGTATGAATAGAATAATAGGATTTAAGGTGAGTTATGGTATATCATTTATTTAAACGTCTATTTGATATTGTTTGTTCAATAATAGGCATAATCGGGACATCGCCGATATGGGTGATCAGCATAATTCTGACGGAAATCAGCGACCCTGGACCGTTGTTTTATTTCGCCAATCGCGTCGGAAAAAACAACAGACAGTTCAAAATGTGGAAATTTCGTTCTATGAGGGTAGCACGTGGCGCGAATGAGACTTCTTTGCGTCCGGATCAGGATAGAATATTCTGGTGGGGAAAAGTTATGCGTAAGTTAAAGATAGATGAGCTGCCGCAATTGATTAACATTCTAAACGGCACTATGTCTATTGTTGGGCCCCGCCCTGCGGCAGTAGATCAAGTAGATATTACACGAGGTGGCGCAAATGCTATTGCGTCGACTGTTCCTTGCGGATTGACTTCACAATCCAGCCTTTGGGATTATATCTACGGCGACCAGTTCACTGACGAGTCTGATTATAACGAAAATGTACTTCCAATCCGATTGAAGTTGGATATCTACTATGTCCAGCACGCATCATTTGGAGGCGACATTGAACTGATTATATGGACTGTTCTTGCCATTTTATATACCGCTTGCGGGAAATACCCTCAATGGATGCACGATAAGTTGGTAACTTATTCAGAAACAGTAATGTAAACGAATTAGATATGAAATACTTACTTGTAGTAGCTCATCCTGATGATGAGACTCTAGGCGCTGGTGCTTCGATGTGGAAATGGTCGCGTGAGGGGCACACTGTTGACGTGTGCATTATGTGCACAGAGGCCAAGGCTAGGTCCTTCCGGCCTTCGGATGAAGAACTGGGTGATGACACCAGTGAGTCGAATAAATTTCTCGGGGTTAATCATATCTATAAAGGGAGTTTCCCAAATATAGAGATGAATATTGTCCCTCATCTTAAATTGGTGCAGTTCATTGAGTCTGCTATTAAGGAGAGCGAGCCGGATATAGTGATTACTCATCATCCTGCTGATACGAACAACGACCATCTCCAGACTTCAATGGCGTGTCAGGAAGCTATCCGTCTATTCCAGCGTAGACCTGAGGTTAAACGTATTAGAGAATTCTGGTATATGGAGGTCCCTTCCTGCACTGAATGGGCAATCAATTCTGCGATGAATCTATTCAGGGCAAACTGTTATATAGAGGTTGGAAAGGTCGGGGTTGAGGCTAAGGTCAAGGCTCTTTCGATGTATCGAGGCGTTATGCGTCCTTACCCGCATCCTCGTTCTGCTGAATATATTACTGGTCTCGCCGCTGTTCGTGGTGCTCAGTGGGGCTTGGATTATGCCGAGGCGTTTGAGGTGGTGCTGCGAGAGGAGCGGTGTTGCAAAATCTGAAGTGAGAGATTACCGTATTCATAGTATATGCAATATAGAAAAGATATTGATGCTCTAAAAGGCATATCCATTATTGCTGTAGTCCTGTTTCACATGGGACTCTTAAAGTCTGGTTACCTTGGTGTTGATGTGTTCTTTGTAATAAACGGATTTCTTGTAATACCTTCTGTCCTAAAACATATTAGTCAAGGGGATTTCTCTTTTTTCTCATTTATGGAAAAACGAGTTGTCCGATTACTTCCACTTATTGTCCTTGCTTCGGCAGTAACTTTAGGCTTAGGCTTTTTCTTGATGTTGCCAAGTCATTATGATAATTTGGCACAAACTGTTATTGCCGGCAATTTGTTCTCGGAAAACATATTATCAGCCATAACCACCAAGAATTACTGGGACGTTGTCAATGAATACAAACCGCTCATGCATCTTTGGTATGTGGGCATTTTGTTTGAATTCTACATTATCATTTCTATATTATTGTTGTTGTGCAATCGCTGCGCAACCTTTTTTAAACAGGACGGAAATAGATGGATGACAATATGTTTGGTGGTTGTCACTCTATGTTCATTGGCTTTTTATTTCAGTCCTGTCGGTTCTACAGGTGATAAGTTTTATTGTCTTCCATACAGGTTTTTTGAATTAGGTATTGGCGGATGTGTATCGTTGATTAACAGTAATGTTAATAACGATAGGGGGGGGATTTTGCTGTTGTACAAAAAATTGCAACTATTCTGCTCCTGCTCGTAGTATTCTGTTCTATCTATAATTCAATCTTTGGTGTTGAGGTTTATGATGGCGTCGTGATCGGAAAGGAACTTAGCAAGACGAACGGCTTGCCATTGCCCCCTCGTTTTGCGTTAGTACTGACTGTTTTTCTCTCCGCTATTGTTGTCGCGTGTAGTAATGGTGGAAGTACTCTTCTGAAATCTAATGTACTTGTCTGGCTTGGCAAAATGAGTTATAGCATTTTCATTTGGCACCAGGTTCTGTTGGCATTCTATCGTTACAGTATATCGTATACAAAGACTTTTGCGTCTATAATATTGTTGATATTGGTTACATTTATTGTATCGCTACTCAGTTATTATCTCATTGAGAAGAAGATAAAAACCTCACACAGGTCATTAGTCTGTTGGGTAGTGGCAGCAATTCTTGTAGTGCTACCTTCTGGATACCTGTATCTGCATGCCGGCGTTGTGCGTGACGTCCCTGAGTTAGATGTCGTGAAAGGATCAGAACATAGAGGTATGTTTGGCGAATATTGCGATAGAGTTTATAATTACAAGGAGTTCCCTCATGAAGATAATGGCAAACCTAATGTGCTCGTCGCATATATCAGTTTCGGTAGAGACTTCGCCAACGTACTTTTGGAATCCGATTATGCGGATAGTATCAATCTGGCATATTTATATGTTTGGTCGGATGAGAATGCAGAAAATCTTGTAAAGCAGAGCGACTATATTTTTACTTTTACAGACAAAAACAAATTGCCCGATTTTGTGTGGAAAAGCAAGAAGCCTGGTTGTAAGGTGATGGGTATCAGTACCAAGAACTATGGCTCATGCAATGGTATAATATATAAGAACCGCAATTCGGACGACTACTTTAAACAAGTAGCAACTATAAGTCCTGGATATAAGGAACTTAACGAAGAATGGAAGCAGCAATGGGGAGACGACTATATCGACTTGTTAACACCTTCATTGGTTGATGAGAACCATGTCAGAGTTTTTACTGATGACAATAGATTTATCAGTCAAGATTGCAGACATTTAACTCAGGCTGGGGCCCAATGGTATGCTAAAATTCTCGATTGGGGCAAAATATTTGGGAAATAATGTGTTACGGATTATTTCTGCACGGAGAAAATCATGATTATTCTTTAAATAGTTAGAATTATTTAATATTTTGAGGGTTTATTCAGGACCACTAGTGTCCGGAGAAATTTTCTCCGATAGGGTTTTAACTGTTTAACATCAATAACTTACAAGCATCAGAAAATTTTTCGATTAGAACTTCGGTAACTTTGCGGTAGCCATTAAGAGGC
>Ga0129311_1001342_pt1 | contig 17593 bp, 21 predicted proteins | sample Go1ome_FD_94435 | JGI IMG/M metagenome (GOLD analysis project Ga0129311, IMG submission 94435) | Western lowland gorrila individual fecal microbial communities from Wisconsin, USA - Go1022B metagenome | ecosystem: Host-associated > Mammals > Digestive system > Large intestine > Fecal | place... | reverse complement strand
GGATATTTACGACGGTATTCTGGGCGCTATGCGCACGGTGCTGGAGGTCTCCGGTGTGGATCCCGCGCAGATCCATCAGGCAATGCTGGGTACGACCCAGTGCACCAACGCCATTGTGGAGCGCAAGAATCTGGCCCCTATCGGCATCCTGCGCATCGGCGCGCCTGCCACCACCGGCATCCGCCCCATGGTGGACTGGTCGGAGGATATTCAGAAGGTGGCCGTGGGCAGCACCATTATCGGTGGCGGCTTTGAATATGACGGCAGGGAGCTGGCTCCGCTGGATACCGCTGCCGCCAAAGCGTTCTTTGAAGAAATGAAGGCAAAGGGCGTGAAGTCCATTGCCATTTCCTGCGTGTTCTCCACCGTCCGCAATGACCACGAGGTAGAGGCGGCCAAGCTCTGCCGGGAGATCATGGGCGAGGACGTCCACATTTCCGTCTCCAGCGAGATCGGCTCCATGGGTCTGATCGAGCGGGAAAATGCCACGATCCTGAACGCTGCGCTGTGGCAGGTGGCCGAGCGCTTTACCGAGGGCTTTGCCAAGAGCCTGCGGGACGAGGGCATTGTCAATGCGGATGTATATCTCAGCCAGAATGACGGCACCCTCATGACCATGGAACACGCCCGCCGCTATCCCATTCTCACTGTGGCCTGCGGCCCCACGAACTCCATCCGCGGCGCCAGCTACCTCTCCTCTTTGAAGGATGCCATCGTGGTGGACGTGGGCGGTACGACCACCGACCTCGGCGTGATCCAGAACGGTTTCCCCCGGGAGTCCAGCGTGGCCGTCACCATTGGCGGCGTGCGCACCAACTTCCGGATGCCGGACGTTATCTCTATCGGTCTGGGCGGCGGTTCCATCGTGCGGGTTAAGCCAGACGGCAGCGTGACCGTCGGCCCCGACAGCGTGGGCTATGAGATCACGAAGAAAGCTCTTGTATTCGGCGGCGATGTGATGACCGCCACCGATATCGCCGTGCGCCTCGGCATGGTGGAGCTGGGTGACAAGTCCAAGGCCGCATCCATCCCGCAGGAGGTGGCGGACAAGGCCATGGCCGCGATCCGCGCGCTGGTGGAAGACAGTGTGGACGCCATGAAGGTCTCCAACGCGGACGTAGATCTGATCCTCGTGGGCGGCGGTTCCATCATCCTGCCGGAGAAGATCAGCGGTGCGGCATCTGTCCTGAAGCCGGAGCATTTCGGCTGCGCCAACGCCATCGGCTCCGCCATTTCCAAGGTGAGCGGCACCTATGAAAAGCTGATGAACTACGATGAACTGCCCCGGGAGCAGGCGCTGGAAAAAGCGAAGAATGAGGCCATCGAGCTTGCTGTGGAGGCGGGCGCCGTGCGGGACACCGTGGAGATCATCGAAATGGAAGATGTGCCGTTGGCCTATTATCCCGGCAACACCAACCGCGTGAAGATCAAGGCGGCCGGTGATTTGAGTTAAAGGGAATAAAACGAAGGTCTGCTTACTCCCACAGGAGGCAGAAGAAGGCCGAGGAAGGTAGCGGCGCATGAGACTATGTGTCAATACGCTGGACAAGATGTGTAGAGACAGAAAGATTGGATATTACCAAGCAAGACCGGGATGTGCAGTGAGGTTTTTTCAAGAGCATATCGACAAGTACTGAAAGCGTGTTGAACAAGATCCCAAAGAACTGTTTCGTAAAAAGCGATAGTGAAAAAAGCGGTTGCATGAGCAACCGCTTTTTTGTGCTATTTTCGTGCTGAAAAGAGCCATAATTTTAACCTCAAATAGTCACCTCAAAATCGCTAAAATCGGGATTTAACCTTAAAAGTCACCTCGAAAATTGTGTGTTTATTTCGAGCGAACCACAATATATTGCGGTGTGATATTGCGCAGCGCTGACCCCTCAATATTAGGTATTCCAACTTTTCACAAAAGAAAACCCCGGAAAACTGAAGTTTTCCGGGGTAACTGATAACAAAATCAGCGCTTGGAGAACTGGGGCGCGCGACGGGCGGCCTTGAGACCGTACTGCGCCGGCCCACAAACTCGTATCCATTGCGCCGCAACGGTTTCGAGGATAAAAAATATTTCCCACCGCAAATTTAACCTCAAACAATGGGGGATATCCTCGCGACCTGCCGCACAATTTCGCATACACCATAAGGTGATTCTTTAGGTGCTGCTGATTGCACCTATTTTCTGTCTTTAAAGAAATTGGCCCAATAGGGGTTTTCCTTATCAAATAAAGCCTTTTGCTCTTGGGTCAACTTGTATGGATAATCCCTAAACAAGTTAAATATTTTTTTGCCATCAAAAGTAAAATGGTTTTGGTTTTGCCATCTTCCTTCTGCACTTCGTTATTATCTGCCATGTCGCTCTCCAAGGGTGTTTGGCGCATGACCATGTTTCTTGTGATAACGCCTAAGTACAGATCAACATGATCCTTGCTTCCATTTAAGAGCATGGCCAGACCATAATTCTGGAGCGAAAAGATAGTGGAATAAACTGTGGTAAGCTTATGTCTTCTCACCTAATGATTTATTAAGTTCTATATCATGTGATGATTTTGGAGAAGTATATAGTGATAAAGGGCAACTAGTGTGGAGAGTGCCTATAGAGATATCTTCCGACACTTGTGATTACGCTATTATCGGACAGGGAGAAGATGGAACATATAGCTACACAACCGTTCGAACCCCTAAGGAGAATATAAACGGCGTACGCTACTTATTTGATCCCAATGGGGTCGTGGGCGAATTTGAAGATTCTATCGGGAGTGGAATATTATTAGATGTCGTGTCTGTGCCGAGATATGGAATCGACTTGCTCATTTTGGAAAATAGTACAAGTTTTTCTTTTATCTCATTGTCGGACGTGTCAGAACAGTTTGAGTTTGGCCAAACATATTCTAAAGATTATGTTGCAGAGCAAATAGAGAACATACTAATCCAAGACAGTGCACCTGAAGACGCTGGCGGTGGCATAGGTTTCACACCTAACGATTACAATATTAACGCATTACTTCCATTAACTGTAGCTACATTTTTAGGTGTATTGTTATGTGTTTGGCAATGGAAAAAGTTAAAGAACGTAACTGATTGAATGCCTAAACTGCGGGACGGCAGGTAGTCTAACCTGCCGTCCCACTTTTTTAGGCGCAGTTCCTGTTTCACTTGTTGACATCAAACACGCAAAAATAGACTTCGCTCAGAACTCTATAAGCAGAGGAAGAAAACTCAAAAATGTGCCGGGGATATTTCCCTTGACGACTATCCCGGTCATTCGAGATACAGGGACACAGCTTCATTGCAGGTGTCCCTTTTGCGATGATAGGAAGGCACACCTAAATATCAAAGTAGACAAGGATGTGTTTCGATGCAACCGGTGTGGCGAAGGCGGTGGTGTACTTCACCTGTACGCCGCAGCCATGAACATCAGCTTAGCAGCGGCCTACGAGGAACTGAGCAGGATATTCCAATCTGGCGAAGCTGCCAGAAGAAGACCGCTTACTGATATGCCTCGTAAGCCCGTAGTCGTAACACCAGAGTCGGAACTGGCGTCTTCTAATATCCGTGACAACACCTACAGAAATCTCCTCTCTCTGCTTACCCTTGGTGCCACACACCGGGAGTCCCTGTTGATGCGGGGACTCTCCTGTGATGTGATAGATCGGCTGGGGTATCGGACAACACCGGCGGTGCGGTCTGGCCGCATCGTCGCAGAGCTTTTGGAACGAGGGTGTGAATTAGAGGGTGTCCCTGGCTTCTACCGCAACAAAGAAACCGGCGCTTGGAAGCTGGACATCCGGGCCTCTGGCATCATGATCCCTGATCGGAATATGTCCGGTGAGGTCGAAGCTATCCAGATCCGTCTGGACAGGCCCTATAAGTCCAAATTCAACAACCTGACCAGTGTTGACCAGTACTACGGGACGACGGCGGCCTGTTGCCCACATTACGCAGGTGATTTTCACCGAGCGGATGCTGTCTATTTGACAGAGGGGGTTATGAAGGCCGATGTTGCGCAGCACCTGTCTAATGTACTCGGCCAGCCCAGATGCTATGTTGGACTGACCGGAGTTGGCAACATCAATCAATTCCGAAGATTGCTCAAAGAACTCGCGTCTGCCAATATCAACAGGATCGTTGTCGCCTTCGATATGGATGCGCTGATCAACGAGAATGTGCGGAAGGCTCGGGAGCGAGTCTTGCGAGAAGGGAGTGATGCTGGCTTTGAAATGACACCGATCACATGGAATGCAAAATATAAAGGGATCGATGACCTGCTGCTGTCCTTCAAGGAAGCGCAGCAGGCATCCAGATGAACAAACGAAGCGAGAGGCTCATTGAACGCAATGACGCCCCTCGCTTTTCCGTTCTACAGCCAAATGAAAGGAAACAGTATGTTTGATATTTATTTTTCTGATTTAACACCGGAGGCACAAAAGCGCTTTTTGGCGTTCTACGGCCTCATAAACGCTGCTGAGGGCAATTACGATGTGTTCCCCATCATCTCTATCCCGGATACAGATATGGGCAGAGAGGGGGCATAGGATGAAAGAGACGAAGCATGAGCGCTTTTGCCGTGTGGTCGAGAAGCGTATGGCTGTACTGATCGATGACATGAAAAAGCTTGGGAATTGCTCCGCCCGCGTATCATACGACTATACCCAAGAAGAAGTTCAGCAGATCATTGCTGAACTGGAGCTTCAAGTAAAGCGTTTGAAGGAGCGCTTCTCCGGGAAACGCGCTTACTCGCTGCGTGATACCAAAGAACATGACGGAGAAAAATAAAATGTTTTTCAGACGGGTATAATCCAACCGCGTATTTCTCCATTTATTATGAAGGAATACTTTGACGATACCAGGTTGGAAAGTGAGGTGTCCATATGACTATGTATTCGCGGCAGGAAGCTGCGGAGATTCTTGGAGTATGTGTCAATACGCTGGACAAAATGCGTAGAGACAGAAAGATCGGATATTACCAAGCAAGGCCGGGATGTGCAGTGAGATTTTCTCAGGAGCACATCGACAAGTACTTAAAGCGTGTTGAACAAGCTCCCAAAGAACTGTTTCGCAAAAAGCGACAGTGAAAAAAGCGGCTGCATAAGCAGCCGCTTTTTTGCTGCCTTTGTTCTGAAAAAGGGCCCTGATTTTAACCTCAAATAGTCACCTCAAAACCGCCAAAATCGGGATTTAACCTCAAAAGTCACCTTAAAAATTGTGTGTTAATTTTGCTTGTACCACAATATATTGTGGTGCAATGTTGTAGAGTGGAAACCCCTCAGTATTAGGTATTGCAACTTTTTACATAAGAAAACCCCGGAAAACCGAAGCTTTCCAGGGTTTGTAGAACAAAATCAGCGCTTGCTGAACTGAGGTGCGCGACGAGCGGCTTTGAGGCCGTACTGTTCCCGTACGGAAGCCGCTATCCCTTGCGGCACAAGGCTTTGCGGGTTTGCCACCTGTCAAATAGCCTCGGTAAGTAACCACTAACAATCGGCACTTCCTAATACTTCAGTCTCCGCTTGCAAAAGCTACAAGTTCCTACACTTTCAAAATCCGATATTACATCTATCTGGCCTTTACTTACAGACTCATTATATTAGCTTAAATTATTCCTGTCAATAACACTGGTTGGCCACCCCTGTTCATAGGGCAAGGCCGCGCTTTTAAGGTCGCAAAACCTAAGCCTTCAAAAATACGTGCGACCTTGCGGCCTTGTAATGTTCCAAGCCTGAGTGTTCCAGTCTGAGCGTTATGTTTCTTTGACCTTAATCTTTTCCATCTTTGATAGGTCTGTAAAATCTTCTCTCTTTCCGCACCTTCTGAGATAATCATGGCCGCCATCAACTGCAACAGCACCACATTTACAGAATTTGAAATCATGGACAGAGTGACTTTCTATTTCATCACCGCATTTATTACACCTGATTTTGTTAATCAATATCTTTTCCATTATCACACCGCCAATGCTTAGATACACAAAGATCATTACACCCAGAGCGGCAAGGGAATTCGACGCATTTATGCTTGAGCAAACTCAATCAGAGAAGCATAAGCGTTCAGCCAAGCAGGTATCATACAGATCATCAAAAGCCATCCCAAGTAGCTCAAGGGTTTTTCTTGGAATTCTCCAAAAGGCATCGCTTACTGCTCTATATAATCGGTCATTCCCAAAATAGCCATTCTGATCGAGGTGGGCATCCAAAATCGCTGCGATCCGGCCTATGCCCATCTGCACCTCAAGGCGACAGTTTCCAAAACCGATTTCCGGTGTTTCCTCGTCTGTTGTGTAGTAGTTTAACATAGTTACCGTATCCACATCTGTCAGTAGAAGGCCATAATAATGCCCAAAAGCAGCCGTAGAAAAGTTACCATTATTAAATCCTTCAGCAGCCATTCTCATTAGCTTTTCCTGAATCGACCATGCTAAGACGCCCCGTGTCGGTTCCAGATCACCAACATAGTTGGCGACTGCGTCAGCAATAAACTCCATCCAGACAGCGCATCCAGATGCTATGGGAGTATCTCTCTTATTTAGAATATCCGCCCTTCCCTCTGTCTCCAATGCGCTGTTTGCGATGTTTGAGCAGATGTGGCCCAGTTCATGCCAGAGTACAAACAGAAGCTGCTTCTCAGCTTTGATTCGATGTTGATAAACGATGATTGCGTACCCGTTTTCCCCGGAGAAGGCTTCTGCGACCGTTTGGGGACTATACTCCTTTTCCCACGCTTTCAGTGATTTTATTGTGGAGCGAAACAGTTTCTCTCCCGTATGACGAGTCGCAACACGGATGGGCACGTTGTCGATCCATTCTACGGATTGGGGTATGCGCTGCTTGAAGCGCTCAAGTGCGACCGGGATCAGTGTTTCGATTTCTTTCACTGTCATTCGACTTCCCTCGCTTCAAACAGACCTATAGCTGTCACAGGCAGACCAGAGCTGAGAGATCGCATACAGCGGCAAGTTGATCAGCTTCTCCTGTTTTCGGTAATCCGACATGGAAGATCGCACGCCAAGGGACAGTTTGTTCCCTGCCACAAAGACCTTCAGGCTCTTTGCCATCAAATTCTCCTCCGCCTTGACCTCCAACGGGATCACATTCCCGCTGTGCTGAAGGACAAAATCCACCTCGCCGGTGGAGTTTTCGGCAGACCAGTAGTATGGTGTTGCGCCCAACTCTGCGATGAGCTGCTGGCAGACATACTGCTCCGTAAGAGCGCCTTTGAACTCCGTAAAGATTGCATTGCCCTTGAGCAGGGTTTTAGCGTCCAAGTCGGTCATGGCAGCAAGCAGACCAACATCCATCATATACAGCTTAAATGCAGGCAGATCCTGATATGCTTTCAGAGGAATTGCACCCTTTGTCACGCGGCCAACCTTATGAACAAGCCCGCAATCGATCAGCCACTGTATCGCAAGTTCAAAGTCCTTTGCTCTGGCACCTTCACGAAGGACACTATAAATAAACTTCTTATTCTCCTTCGCCAACTGAGATGGAATGCCATCCCAGACCATGCGGATGCGTGGAATCACTGCTGTAGGAGCGTGTTTGGAAAAATCCTGTTCGTAGTCGGAGAGCAGACGCTTCTGAACTCTGCGTACAGAATTGAGGTTTTGCTTGGGAAGATAGGCGTTGACTGCTGCTGGCATACCGCCCACATAATAATAGGTTTTCAGCAAATCAATATACTTATCCTTGAAAGCAGTGATCATATCAAAGTCCTGCTGTTCCAGAAGCGATACCAGTTGACCGTTCCCGGTTGCATCAAGGAACTCCGTAAAAGACAACGGGTATAGATCCATGCTATCCACTTTTCCGACTGGGAAGGAAGTTCCTTCATGCATGGAGATGCCAAGGAGCGAACCAGCAGCTACGATATTGTAACGCTGTCGGTCATCTTCGCAAAAGTACTTCAAACTCTGAAGTGCAGCGGGGACTTCCTGTATCTCATCTAAAATGATAAGAGTATCTTCGGGAGCAATCTCTACTTCGCTTTCAATGGAAAGTCCACGCAAAATACGATCCACATCAAAATCCCCTGAAAAGAGCTGCTTCATACGGCTGTTGCGGTCAAAATTGATATACGCATATTTTTCAAATTCTGTGCGTCCAAATTCCTTCATCAGCCATGTTTTTCCCACCTGTCTTGCGCCGCGAATGATCATAGGAAGATGTCCAGAATCTTCCTTCCATTCAATCAGATGCTGCATTGCATATCGTTTCATGATGCTCACCACCCTTTCGCTTTACTCAAATTATATCCATACATCATCAGTAAGTCAACCGAAAAAATGTCGAGTTGAGCACAAATACCGACTAATTTCTGTTGCTGCACAATAAGAAAACCATTGCAAGCTCAAGATTTTTCTTTGAGCTTGCAATGGCTCTTTGAATGTGGGCTATCCAGCTCTGACAAAATCAGAATGCGGCGTTGATTTTTGCGTGTAGTTCTTCTGGGCGATTATAGGTGAGATGGGAATAGATTTCAAGCGTCGTCTTAGATTTCTCATGCCCTGCAAGATACTGAACGGTCTTTATATCGACGCCCCCCAGAAGCAGGTTGGTGATGTAGGTATGTCTCAGAATGTGGGGCGTTACATCGAAGTCGAGGCAGTAGGTGTATCCGCCACGCTTTGCCTTTGTTCCCAGTTTGGCTTCCACCTTGAACGCCGTCTTTTTCCCATCGGCATAACGGTAGTATATCCGCTCTTTAGCTCTCCGCCGTTCGATATAAGTCCACATACGCCTAGTCATCGTCATCATGCCATATCCCAAATAGATCTTGGTACATCGTAAGATATCCTTTTCATCACAGGCTCTCACAAAACTGTTCGCAAAGAGCCAAAATTTCATCTTCCCGGCTCAAGACGCTAATCCAATCTTCCGGGATGGCACTAAGGCCATACCAGAGGCCAGCCAAGCCACCGGCTACCGCACCAACCGTGTCGGTGTCTTCTCCCAGGTTAACCGCCTGAAGCACACAGCTATAGAAGCTGTCGGTATGCAGCAGGCACCACAGCGCGGACTTCAGAGTGTCGAGCACATAGCCGCTGCCGCGAATTGCAGTAATGGGCAGAGCCTTAAGCGTATTTAGATCAACCTCTTTGAAGTAAGGGAGATACCCAGACACCTCTTCCTGCTTGGCGTAGACGGCTTTCGCCTTTTCAGTACCGGAATAAACAGCCGACTCCAAATCATTACCACGCAGGATCTCATTAACAATGGAGCAGTAGATACCACAGGAGATCAAGCTGATTGGGTGGGCGTGAGTAATCCGAGATGCATTATGTACGACCTCATGGGCATCCTTCTCGTCATTCCAACAGGCTCCCATCTTTTCGTGCAGATAAAGAGCCAACGGCATAATTCGCATAAGGGAGCCATTACCGTTGTCTCGCTCCCCGGAGGCACCGCACTCCAGAGCAGGCGTCCGATGTGCGTATTTGACCAGAGCTTTCCTCGTTGCAATACCCATGTCAAAAACTTCGCCATGAGCAGCCCAGTACCCCTCGTCAGCCCAGCGAAGGAAATTCTCCGCCATGTCCTCATAGTCAACACCACGAGTGAGGCTCTCCATCAGGCAGAGAGCCATGGAGCTATCGTCAGACCATGTGCCAGCGGGTTGATCGTGGGTGCCGTACTCCCGCATACCAGTCACCGGGTCGGCGGCGAGATCCGCTCTACTCATGAATTCTACGGGCACACCCAGAGCGTCTCCCACAATAACACCAAGCATTGCAGCTTTTACAGTCTTAAAGTCCATCTTACACTCCTCTTTCAAGGTTCAGTTTTGACCTGAACATGATCATATTGATGGGCCACGGCCCGCACATGCTTGGCCATCTCCTCGACCACATCATCGGGTCCGATGACCTGAACGGAAGCGCCAAATCCGCTGATCCAGGCGAAAAACTGCGGGCTGACCACAACATTAGCTCGGACGGTGAAATGGTCATCACCATCCGCCACGATAAAGACATCGTGACCGAGGCGATCCATGACGGCACCTACCAAGTGGTTTTCAAACCGCATCTGAACATTGACCTCTTCGCCGGAGAACATACCGAAGACCTTCTTCGCGTAAACAGCCATGTCAATGGCAGCGTATGCCTCGGCACCGTCACGATCCTCCTCCAGAACCGTGATGTTGTCCATCTTATCCACCCGGAAATGCTTGATGATCTCCATCTCGGAGTCGTAGGCCACGAGATAGTAGTTCTCATCGTCCCAGCACATAGCGAAGGGACTCATGACATAGAAGGCTCCATCCCGGCGGTAACGCTTCTGCTTTTCCACCGTGTACTCAAAATAGTGGAACTGGATCTTCTTGTTCTTGGCGATACCGTCATGGATCGCATCCACATTGTAATAGATGGCCTCGTTTACAGACTTCACGCGGTTCAAGACGAAGACCTGTCGGTTCAGCAGCTGTGCCTCATGGATACTGGCCAACTGCTCGATCTTCCGGATCAAAGTGTGCGTCTTCTTCCGAGTAATAAACTTCGAGGACTGAACTGAGTCCACAAGCAACTTCAGCTCCGGAAGTTCGAAGTCACGATTTGCCACAAAGTAGCAATGATTCCGGCCGGACGCAACCTGAACTATGTCCAGGCCGAAGTCACGCAGGGCATCTATATCATCGTAGATACTCTTCCGCTCAGCCGAAATTCCGTTGGACTCCAGATGGTCAATAATCTGCCGCATGGTAACAGGGTGCCCTTCATCGGAATTATGGAGCAGGAAGTTCATCACATAGAGAACCTTCAGTCTATGATTGGGTGATCTTGGCATGAGTATCATCCTCCTGTAGATCTAATTTCATTTGATACGCAAACTATAGCATAAAACCTGTCCAGTGAACATGCACCCGCCGCTTACGCTACGCTAAGAAGCGGGGGCTTCCTGTTTCAACCTCTACAGCGCATTCCCTCCAAGGAGTTCTTGCGTCTTACACAGAGTCCACAGGCGTTGAGTTTGGACAGTTCCTGCCCTACTTGTTATTCTTGATTTGCGCCTACGCCGCCAGAAGGATTCTCAAGCCCTCCTTGTCGATGTTCTTTGCCGCATTGATGTCTCGGTCGTAGATACTTCCGCATACAGGGCACTCTACCGTCCGAACGGACAAGTCCTTTGTCGCAGGATTTTTGTATCCGCATTGACAGAGTTGACTGGACGGAAAAAGCCTATCGACCTTGACGAAGTAATGCCCTTTCCGAAGCTGCTTATAGCGGAGCATCTCGCAGAACATTCCATAGCCATTGTCGAGAGTTGCTCTTCCAAGACGAAGGGATTGGGATATTGCCTTCATATTCAGGGACTCCACCGATACGAGCTCGTACTGATTGGTTATTTCAGCAGAGAGCTTATGGAGGAAGTCCTTTCTCTGGTTGGCAATATGCGCTGCTATCCTTGCTGCTTTCCTGCGTTGTTTTTCCCTGTTCTTCGAGCCCTTCCCCTTCTTGGAGAGCTTCCTCTGCGCCTTTGCCAGCTTCTTGTGCGCTTCACGGTAGAAATGCGGCATATCGGCAGAGTTCCCGAAGGAGTCCACGTACAGGCCGTCTGATTTGTAGTCGAGCCCTATATGAGATATATCCTCCGATATCTGTGTTGGCGTTACGGGTTCTTTCTCCACCTCATAGAGAACGGACGCATAATACCGGCCATCCCTATCCTGCGATACGGTGACGGACTTCAGCTTTGCGCCGTCCGGTATCTCCCGGTGGACCTTTGCGGAGATAACCCCGACTTTTGGAAGCTTGATGGAATCTGTTGTAACAACGATATTCCCGTTAACCAGATTGGTTGTATAAGATCTCTTGTCCTTCTTCTTCGACTTGAACTTTGGGAACCCGATTCTCCGGTCCCTGAAGAAGTTCTTGTAGGCTGTTTGCAGCTGCAGCTGCACATTGGCAAGAGCAAGGCTGTCCACTTCCTTGAGATATGGATAATCCCCTTTGTACTGGGCCGGTGTAGTCATCAGAGACGCTTTATGTTCTCTATAATAGTCGATTTTGTCGGAGAGCATGAGATTATAGACCTTACGGCAGCAGCCGAAGGTCTTCGCAATCATTACCTGCTGTTCTGAAGTAGGATATATCCTGCACTTTACAGCATAGTTGCTTATCTGACCCATCTACTTCTCTCCCTGCGATTGTATGTACTGTTTGATGACCTCAATGGGAGCACCTCCGGTGCTTATCAGGCAATAAGACCGTGACCAGAAATACTCCTTCCAAAGCTTCTCTCGAATAGAGGGGTGTTCCTTTTTGATGAGCCTGCTGCTTGCCGATTTGTATGCGTTAATGAACTTCGATAGGGTACTGTTCGGTTCAGCTTTGAAGAGGATATGGACATGGTCCTTATCGTGGTTCCACTCTATGACCGTGATGTTATAGTCCTTAGCAATTCGCTCGAAGATTGCTTTGAGTCGGTCTGAAATCTCGTCGTTTATGACCTTGCGGCGATATTTGACGACCAGAATCAGATGGTAATTCAGAGAAAATACCGAATGAAGATTTGTGTCAAGTTTCATTGATATTATAAGCCTTTCATCAGTTTCTACTGACTACATTATACCATACCTGTCAAGTGAATGCCAGAGGGATAAAACGAGCCAATTCATCTCACCACCTATAGAGGTGGGAGAATTCTTGGCAAGACTTGTTAAAAAGGACCATATACGAACATCCCCCTCTGCGAGCGGCTGCCTATCGGCGGCCGTTCTTTTTGTTCATAAAAAGTTTACAAATTATTTGCTGTTTTCCTGACACTCCCCGGAATTTGCAAGGAGAGCTAAAAGCAAGACAACCAAAGAAAGGGGCTTAGCCAATGAAGACGAAACAGAAAAGAAGCAAAACGACAAATCCCAGAAAACCAGTTCGCTGCCAATACTGCGGCGCAGTCGCCGTGCTTAGACCGGCCTCTGAGATCTATGGGGATGAGAAGCGCACAGACATGCTGTATGTCTGCGGGCACTATCCTGCCTGCAACGCCTATGTGGCAGTGCATCCCGGCACGCTGGAACCTATGGGGCCGCTGGCCAATGGAGATCTGCGGCACCTGCGCATCCGGGCACATCGCACCTTCGATCAGATCTGGCAGCGCAGGATCATGAGTCGCCAGTCTGCCTACCGCTGGATGGCCGACTACTTCGGACTCCGCGTACAAGATGCGCATATCGGAATGTTCAACGAATACCGCTGCCAGAAGCTCATTGAGAAGAGCCAGGAGGTTCTTGAGCAGTGCGGCAAGGCAGCAAGCTGAGGAGGAATGAGACATGAAGAACATGATGACGGAATATCAGCGTGAACTGACCACCAATAACCTGCACCTCGTCAAGGAGGTCATCCAGAAGCGGATCAAGATCAACAACCTGCCGTTGCTCGCTTATGAGGACTTCTACGCCATTGGCTGCGAAGCTCTCTGCCGCGCCGCCATGGCCTATCAGCCCAGCCGGGGTGAATTTGCACCTCTGGCCTGCCGGTACATTTACAACACCTTGATCGATCATGTGCGTCACCAGAACTATTTCCACTCCTTCAGCGCATCTCCGTTCATTGACGATGATGATGAGCGCACCATCTATGATTTGATTGGTGCAACGGATGACATGGACGACAAAATCTACGGCAATAGCGTCATGGATGCTCTGGGCAAGTGCAAGGCCAAGTATTCTGGAATCACCCTAAAGGGGGTTGAAGCCATTGAGCTGAAACTGCTTGGCCACGAGACTCGTGAGATCGCAGAGCGTTATGGAACCACAGTCAACAATGTCAATGCGTGGATCGCGCGGGCACGCTCCAAACTGAAGGATGACCCGGAAATGAGCAAACTAAAATAACTCTAATTTGCAACTAAAAATAGTTGCAATTCGGATCTGGTTGGCGTATAATACCAGTGACAGCAGGAGGATTGAATATGGGACAAAAGGAAAAACTAATCCAACGCCTCAAGTCGAAACCCAAGGATCTCACCTTCGATGATCTCGAAACACTGCTTCGATATTTTGACTATTTGAGATCCAACAAAGGAAAAACCAGCGGTTCACGAGTCATATTTGTTTGTGAAAACCGTTCTCCTATCATCTTGCACAAGCCGCACCCGCGAAAGGAACTGCTGGAATACCAGATCAAACAGATTATTGACGTACTGGAAGAGGAGGGTTTGATATGAGCAACACAATGGAATACAAGGGTTATGTTGGCAGCGTAGAGTTCTCCGAACCGGATGGAGTGTTTTTTGGCAAGGTCATCGGGATTCGGGCACTGCTCTCCTATGAGGGGACAAATGCCACTGAACTGGTGGAGGACTTCCACGGCGTAGTGGATGACTATCTGGAGCTGTGCGAGTCGGAGGGTAAGGAGCCGGAACGGGCCTATAAGGGCAGCTTTAACATTCGGATTTCACCCGAACTCCATAAGCAGCTTGCAATTCGGGCGATGGAGGCGCAGACCTCCCTCAACAGCTATATCGAGCGAGCGCTGGGGCGCTCTCTTCAGGCATAGGTCATGCATGAACCCTTCGGCTAAAATAGCTGAAGGGTTCATTTTTTGTTGTTCTCTTCGGCGTAGTGGCGTAATTAGAGTTAGAATACGGACGAGGAGGCAACTCTATATGATGACTTTTTATTGTGCTGTCGGAAGCTATCGGTTAAAGATCGAGCAGGGCCATAAAGTTCCATATATTCAGAAGCTGGGGGTGCTCCATCCCATCTCTACCCTGGAGTTCCTGATCTGGACCACCTTACTGTGGGAGGTCATGACCTATCAGGAGTTGAAGGAAGCGTATGTGGAGCAGTGCAAGGGGCTTGGCATGGATACACCGCCTTTGGACACTCTGTTGGATAATCTGGTGGCCCGCAAGCTTGTCGTGAAGGGCGTGGGTTACACCGGCGTTGATGCGCTCTACAATATGTTGGCAGATGCCTTTGTCATTCCCTATGAGCTGTCTGGTGTCAAGAAGACTGCCACCGCTGTTAAGCTATTCCTGAAAGGCAGGCTCTCCTTCATGGAAACGGTGCAGGTGCTGCGCTCCGGCAGCATGACTGCGGACGAAGCGCGGGTTGTTGATTTGATTCGCCAGACGCCGCTGAGCACTGCGGAACTGGTACGCTGCTTTGATTTGAATCTCCGGGATGTAAGTACCCCGGATAAGCTGCTGGCAGGCCTGTATCCGGATGAGAGCTCTGACCAGGCCCATATTGCCAACGAAGAGATCTTCTCTCAGAACACCACGCCTGTGCTTCAGACAGTAGCCAATCTCTATCTGGATCGTAAGGTCATTTTGGAATATGCATAAACCAAAGGGGCATCTGCTTGATGATGAAGCAGATGCCCCGATTCTTATTTTGGAGGTAAGACATGGATACAAAACTCCCACCTGCGATCACGCAAAAGGTTTGCAAAACGATTGTGTGTGCAGTGGCCATCACCGTTGTTGGCCTAATCTGGGGCATCGCATCTCATGACGCCATTGTTGTTGGACTCACTTCTGCCATCGCTGTTGCTGGCGGCATAAAAGCTTGGGAGCTCTATCGAACGGCAAAGGCTCATAATTATGAGGCGGCAGATGGGATTGTGAGAGATCTCAAACAGAACAAGTTTCGCAAACGGACAGAATTACTCTTTGAAGACCAGGGTGGTGATGTGCAGCGGCTGATTCTTGAGGGACTCCATCACTTACAGGTCGGAGCTGCTTACCGCCTCTATCTTCAGAAAGTCACAGTGGATTTAACATCTGTGCCGGAAGCACTTCTGCCCGGCCGGACCATGCTCGGCTATGAGATGCTGGATGCCTGAAGCAAATGCTCAGGGAATGTCCTCAACATTCTATTTGCAAAAATCACAGTAGATTTCGGTATCCTCCCGCACACCTGTTGGTCATGCTAAGATACTCCTGTACTTATTAGATTGTTTTCCCTTCGGGGACTTGATAAGCAGTGAGCCTTTGAGCGATTGTCTCAGGCGTTTTTCAGCTTCGTGTAGCTGGCAGTATGTTGCCGGCTGTATGGAGCTGTTTTTTATTCCAGCGGCTTTATGGCCTGCTGGTTTGGATTTGCCAAATTGCTGCGTGCAGCGTTTGGAATATATTTTGATAGCCTGATCATAACAGGCGGAAAGGAAGTACACTATGCCGTATGCAAACCTGAACCTAGAGGGCCGTCTGGTAAACGACCCGGAATTCAAACAGGGTAAAGACAACCACGAGTTCTGCACCTTCCGCGTTGCCGTCAACCAGTGGCACGGCGATCAGGAGCAGGCGACTTTCTTCAACTGCACCGGCGGTGAGGCCATGAGTGGCCGCATCAAGAAGGCTGGCATGAAGAAGGGGCGCATGGTCCACATCACCGGCGATCTGGTCTTGCGCGACTATCAGACGCGAGACGGTCAGACCAGAACATCTGCTGATGTCTCTATCCAGAACTGGCACTTCGTCGGGCCCAAGCCCAAGGACGAGGACGCCGGAGCTCCCCAGGCCAATGCCGCACCTGCGCGGCAGGGCACTGCCTATCCGGACCAGTATATCGGCGATGACGACGATCTGCCGGTCTAAAGAAAACAAGATCATTAGGGGCCGTAAGTGTTGAGAGTGCTTACGACCCCTCTTTTTTGTTTTCTGATCACATTTTAGAAAGGACTGAATTGAATGGCGAAATTACGCCGACTGAATGCTTCCACTCTCTTTAAGTGCATGGTGGTTCCCACCATGCTCCTCTGCGCAATCTTCCACAAACCCGCATTGCAATGGGTTGCCTTCTTCGCCTTGCTGTTCTGGTTCATTGCTCTTCTGCTGTCCACCTTCGGTGGGCTCGTTGAGCGTCGGAACAGGAAACGCATGGAGAAGAAGCTTGGACAGATTTCGGCTGCAAAGCCAGAGCCGATCAAGCTGGAACCTGCCCCGATGCTGCCGGAAAACGAGGTGTTCCTGATTCGACAGATTCATATCCGGATCACGGAGCAGCTCAAGGCGTCCTATCCCCTGGTTTCCTGGATCTGGGTCAAGCGGCCTATGTGCTGATGCTCTGAATGGCCAAATCCGTGAGCTGGTCAATCCACGCGAAGCGGGCAAAGAGGAAATGAAGAGCCTTGGCCGGATATTCCGCGTCGGTGATCGCATCATCCAGACTCGCAACAATGAGGATGTATCTAATGGCGAAGTCGGTATCATCAGCCGGATCTACACCGACGATGATGGCGAGCGCCTGGTGGACATCACACTTCTGGATGGCCGTGAAGTCACCTACAACGATGAACTGATGGAGAATGTGGATCTGTCCTACTGCATCACCGTACACAAAAGTCAGGGTGGGGAATTTTCTACTGTGATCATCCCCTTACTGAAGGAACACTATGTCATGCTCCGGAGGAATCTGCTCTATACGGCAATCTCCAGAGCGAAGAAGAAAGTCATCCTCATCGGTCAGAGGCAAGCCGTCTACATGGCCATTCATAAGAACGATGTGGATAAGAGGAACACTGTGCTTGCCGACCGGATCACTGTCTATTTTGACCGGGCAAACAATGTGCGAGCCAGTTGAGTAAACGGAGCCGGGCTGCATGATTGCGGCCCGGCCCGTAATAGAAATGGAGGAATAATTCAAATGACGGAAG
>Ga0129311_1001341_pt1 | contig 17613 bp, 15 predicted proteins | sample Go1ome_FD_94435 | JGI IMG/M metagenome (GOLD analysis project Ga0129311, IMG submission 94435) | Western lowland gorrila individual fecal microbial communities from Wisconsin, USA - Go1022B metagenome | ecosystem: Host-associated > Mammals > Digestive system > Large intestine > Fecal | place... | reverse complement strand
GCCAGTCCGCAGACTGGCGCGGCAATCCGTTTTCTCTGACGTTTTGAATACGGATTCCCACGGCAGTGACATCGGTCACTGCCTCGGAATGACAGGTTTCTCTTAACTGAATGACATTGCCCCGAAGGGCCCCGAGAAAAATCAGGCTGCTTTTGTCAGCCCAACCCGGAAATAGACGATTTGAGCCAAAGCGATGCACAGCAGGGAAGCGAGGGTGAAAATCGCGAAGGCGGGCACATAGCTGTGAAAGCGGTCCGCCAGCAGGCCGGGGAGGGGCCCGAAAACCAGGGCGCCGGTGATGTAGCAGGTGTTCAGCCAACGGACATAGCGCTCGTAGGTGTCGTCCCCGCTCAGATCCCTGGCCCAGGTGGCCAGAGAGACGGAGCAGAGGGGGGCGCCCAGCGCATACAGCGTCATGGTCAGATAGGGCAGTGTTCGGCTCTGCATAGGGGCCATACAGAGAAGGATATGGGCCAGAACAAAGGTGCCGCCCAAGATGAAATTGGCCCGGAAGCAGCCCAGCCGGTCGGCAATAGCGCCGCATAGGGCCTTGCTGAAGATCAGGATCAGTCCCATATAGGATAGATACCGGGACACGTCGGCGGTGTCATACCCACTGGAGGTGTACAGAACGCTGATGTGCCCGTAACCCGCAACCAGGGGACCGCCCATGATGAAGGCGGCCAGCAGGATCATAAAGAGAAGGGCGTGAGTCATCCCTTCCGGAGCCAGGTGGACGGACGCTTCCGGAACGGTGTTGTCATGTCCCATATGACAGGGGGACAGGCCCACTTGAGCGGGGGAGTCCCGCAGCAGGAGCAGTACCAGAGCGGACAACAGGACGGTGAGGGCGGCTTCGCACAAAAATGCGGCGTGGAGTCCGTGACTTTTGATTATGGCGTCCTGGGCTGCCGGGAGGAGAATGATGGCCAGACCGGAGCCGGCGGAGGCGTATCCCACGGCGAAGCCGATGTGTCCCTGAAACCAGCGCCCGATGAGCAGAGACAGGGGGACCATGCCGCCCCAGGCATAAGCCAGACCGGCCAGGGCGGAGGCGCCGCAGTAGGCCCAGAAGAAACTGGTGACACCGCAGATGACCCGGGACAGGATCTGCAGCAGCAGGCCAACGGCGACGGTTCTGCGCAGTCCCAGGCGGACACATAACAGATGTACCGTCAGAAAACCCGCCAGAGCCGTCATGCTGCGCATGGTGCCCACCCAGGAGACCTGAGCATTTGTGAAGCCCAAGTCCCGGAGCATATGGGGGTAGTACAGAGAGAACACGTTCAGGTTCATTCCCATGGTGATGAACAGCATCAGGGCGCAGGCGGTGGCAATGACCCAGGCACGGTGAATCGGAAAGCGTCTGCTTTGCGGCGTAGTCACGGAAAAGCCCCCTTATTTAAATGTATACATCAAATTTTAGCACGGCCTTGGATAGGTGTAAAGCAAAAAAGAAGCCGATTGAAAGAAAATGAAAACGAAAGTTTTGTGCCAAAATAAGAAAAAAGTCGAACAGAATTGAGAAAAATGATTTGACATCCGGGCGGGAAGGGGATACGATAAAAGTCATGTCAAGAATGATCCTGCCAGAGCCCCGGATCACGGAAAAGGAGGACTCCGGATGGCGAGCTTGAAGTATTGGCTGTGGCTGACCAGTCTGAAGGGGATCAGTTCTGCCGCAGCGCTGAGGCTGTTGGACTGGTTTGTAACGCCGGAACGGGCCTACTATGCCGACCCGGAGGAGTACGACTTGGTGGAAGGGCTGAGCGCCTATCAGCGCAAAGCTCTGTTGGATAAGAGCATGGATCGGGCGGAGACCATTTTAGCGGATTGCCACGGACTGGGTCTGCGGATCATGACCATCCAGGATGGCGACTATCCTGACCGTCTGCGCCAGATCCCGGATCCGCCGGCGGTGCTCTACCTCCGCGGGCGCAGTTTCGATTTTGATGAGGAGGCCGCCATCGGCGTGGTGGGGGCCAGAGAGCCGTCGGAGTACGGAAGAAAGATGGCGGCCCGCCTGGGTCTGGAGTTGGCCCGGGGCGGGGCTCTTCTGGTGTCCGGCATCGCCCGGGGACTGGACAGCGAGGCCATCAAGGGCGCTTTGAAGGGCGGCGGCTCCGTGGTATCTGTCCTGGCCGGAGGACTGGATGTGGGTTTCCCCTATGTCAGCCGTTTTCTGGCAGAGGACGTAGCAGCCGCCGGAGCTCTGATTTCGGAGTATCCCCCGGGAACACCCGCGCTGGGGGACCACTACCATGCCCGGAACCGGATCATCAGCGGATTATCCCTGGGTGTGGTAGCGGTGGAGTGCCGTCTGTCCAGCGGGACGATGATCACAGCCAACTGCGCTCTGGAGCAGGACCGCGACCTGTTTGCCGTGCCCGGCGCGGTGGACATGGTGATGAGCGAGGGCACCAACCGTTTGATTCAGCAGGGCGCCAAACTGGTTACCTGCGGACAGGATATTTTGGAAGAATACTGGAGCCGATTCCCCCTGAAGCTGAAAAACTCCGCTCCGCTGACGCCGGAGGCGGCCCAGCAGCGGCTGGAGCGACAGGAGGAACATGGGGCCGGCAATCCGCCCGCAAGGAAGGAACAGACCGAGGAGACGGCCGAGGAACTAGAATTGATCCCGCTGGACAAGCAGAGAGAGCGGTTTACCGACGACCAGCTGGAGCTGCTGCGGGCCATGGGGAGCAAGGAGCGCTCTGCAGAGGCTCTGGTGGAGCTGACCCAGATTCCGGCCCGCAGGGTGCAGTCGGCCCTGACCATGCTTCAGGTGGACGGTGCTGTGCGGGAATTGCCGGGGCGGCGGTTTGCCGCGCTGGTCAAGCTGGAAAGCCCGGAATAAGAGTGTTACGGCAGATGCCGTTTTATTAAACCTTCGGAGGTTATATAAGTGGCAACCAAAACAGATTTAGTAATCGTGGAGTCCCCCTCCAAAGCAAAGACCATAGGGAAGTATCTGGGCCCCGGATATGAGGTAAAGGCTTCTATGGGCCACGTCCGGGATCTGCCCAAGAGCACCATGAGCGTAGATTTGGAAAATGGGACGTTTTTACCCAGTTATCAGCCGATCAAGGGCAAAGAGGACATCATCAGCGACCTGAAAAAATCCGCTAAAAAGAGTGGAAAGGTCTATCTGGCAACCGACCCGGACCGCGAGGGGGAGGCAATTTCCTGGCACCTGAAGGAACTGCTGGGGATTCCGGATGACAAGACCTATCGGGTCACCTTCAATGAGATCACCAAGAACGTGGTCAATCAGGCCATTGCCCACCCGAGGGCCATTGACCAGGATCTGGTCAACGCCCAGCAGGCCCGGCGCATCCTGGACCGCATTGTGGGCTATCAGCTGTCCCCGCTGCTGTGGCGGAAGATCCGCCGGGGCCTGTCCGCAGGCCGGGTGCAGTCGGTGGCCACCCGGCTGGTGGTGGAGCGGGAAAACGAGATCCGCGCCTTTGTGCCCCAGGAATACTGGAGCATCGAGGCAGCTCTGGACCGGATCGCGCCCGACGTGGGCAGCTTCAAGGCTCAGTTCTATGGGAAAGACAAGCGCATGGAGCTGCACAGCGAGGAGGAGACCGACGCTGTGCTGGCCGCCATTCAGGATAAGCCCTTTACCGTGACAAAGGTGAAGCGGCAGGACAAGAACCGCCAGCCCGCGCCTCCCTTCACCACCTCTACCTTGCAGCAGGAGGCCAGCCGAAAGCTGAACATGACCCCTGCCCGCACTATGTCCATCGCTCAGCAGTTGTACGAGGGCGTGGACATCACCGGCGAGGGCACCGTGGGTCTGATCACCTATATGCGTACCGACTCTCTCCGCCTGTCGGAAGAGGCGCTGAACGCGGCAAAGGACTTCATCACCCAGCGGTATGGGAGCGGGTACTATCCCCCGCAGACCCGCCGCTTTAAGACCAAGGGCAGCGCCCAGGACGCCCACGAGGCCATCCGGCCTTCGGACGTCACCCTGGTGCCTGATGAGATCAAGAAGGATCTGACCGGCGAGCAGTACAAGCTGTATAAGCTGATCTGGAGCCGGTTCCTGGCCTGCCAGATGGCCAATGCGGTGTATGACAGCGTGTCCATCGAGACGGAGTGCGCCGGATATGCCTTCCGGTCCAGCCACACCTCTTTGAAGTTCTCCGGCTTTACCGCCGTGTATGAGGAGGGCAAAGACGAGGAAGAGGAGGCCCCCCAGTCCCCGCTGCCCGACCTGAAGGAGGGGGAGCAGCTGAAGCAGAGCGGCCTGAAAAAGGACCAGCACTTCACCCAGCCCCCCGCGCGGTACTCCGAGGCCACCCTGATCAAGGCCCTGGAGGAGAAGGGCATCGGCCGCCCCTCTACCTACGCCCCCACCATCACCACCATCCTGAACCGGGAGTATGTGGTGAAGGAGGGCCGCGCCCTGCGGCCCACCCCCTTGGGGGAGGTGGTCACCACCCTGATGAAGGACAAGTTCCAGGACATCGTGGACACCGACTTTACCGCCCAGATGGAAAAAAAGCTGGACCAGGTGGAGGAGGGCGCCACCGACTGGCGGAAGGTGCTGTCGGAGTTTTACGACTCCTTCCAGGCGGAGCTGAAGCAGGCGGAGACCGACTTGGACGGCGAGCGCATCAAGGTGCCCGACGAGGTGTCGGAGGAGATTTGCCCCCAGTGCGGACGGAATCTGGTGATCAAATCCGGAAGGTTTGGCCGCTTCCTGGCCTGTCCCGGCTGGCCGGACTGCGACTTTACCATGCCCCTGGTGGTGGAGATGCCCGGAAAGTGCCCCAAGTGCGGGGGACGGCTGTTCAAGCGCACGGGCAAGAGCAAAAAGACAGGCAAGCAGTATACCTACTATGCCTGTGAACACGTCAGCAACAAGGACGAGGCCAAGAAGTGCGACTTTATGACCTGGGATGTGCCGGTAAAGGACAACTGCCCCGTATGCGGTCACACCATGTTCAAAAAGGCGGGCCGGGGGGCCAAGAAGCCCTTCTGCATCAACGAGTCCTGTTCTAATTTCACGCCGGAGGAGAAGCGGGGCGGCTGGCGCAAGCCCGCCGCAGCCAAGACCGAGGAAGGCGCTGCCGCCGCAGAGGGCGCGGAGGAGACTGCTGCCGTGAAAAAGACGGCGGCCAAGAAGACCGCCGCCGCAAAAAAGACCGCTGCGAAGAAAACAACTGCCGCGAAAAAGACGACTGCCGCCCAAAAAACCACGGCAAAAAAGACCACCGCGGCCAAAAAGACGGCGGTGAAGAAGACCGCAACCGCCAAGAAGACCACAGCGAAAAAGCCTGCGGCCAAGAAGGCGGAGCCTGAGCAGGAGTAAATGCCACCCACCCGTTATTGGTGTAGGGGGCTGCGCCCCCTATGACTCCTGGACGGCCAAAAGCCGCCCGGTAAGCCTTCCACCCCCAGGGGGGAAGGTGGCCCGAAGGGCCGGATGAGGGGGCTTTTTTCCGGCGGGGCAACCCGGTGCGCCATGTCCATACAAGGTTGCGAGGACTCTGTAGGGGCGGATATTGTCCGCCCGTCTACCGTACCATCTGCCCCAACTCACGGCACAGGGTTACGGTGGCCTGGAACATGGTCTCCAGTTCAATGGCGTTCTGCAGGGCCTGTTCGTTCATCAGGTCGGTGAGGAGCCGGTTTCCGTCCCGGTCCAACAGCTCCCGCAGCCGGTTTTCCTTGTTCTGGACGCTGGCGGTGATGCTGTGATATTCCGGGTCGTCGAATACCCGGCCCATGCGCCGGGCCGTGACGAATTCGTAGAGCGCATTTGTTAAGTCATTCATCAGAGATACAACTCCTTTTAGACCATATGGTCTAAACTTGCTTACATTATATTCAGACCGAACGGTCGTGTCAAGGGGAGAATGAGCGCAAAATGGAAATTTTGGCGAAAAACTTAATTGCTTTGCGCGCAGAAAGAAAATGGACCCGAAAAGTTGTTTCGGAAAAAATCGGAATCGCAGAGCGCACCTATCAGCGTTATGAAAATGCGGAGCGGGAGCCTACTGCGTCCGTTTTGGTCGCTTTGGCTGATTTATACGGCGTCTCCATCGACTATCTGGTGGGGCGCACAGACCAATAACATAGGGAGGAACCCATGGAACCTGTAATTGTAATCGGGGCCGGACTGGCCGGCAGCGAGGCCGCCTGGCAGTTGGCCCAGCGGGGCATCCCCGTCCGCCTGCTGGAGATGAAGCCCAAGAAAATGAGTCCCGCCCACCACAGCGCCAGCTTTGGCGAGCTGGTGTGCTCCAACTCTCTGCGCTCCGACCAACTCGAGAACGCCGTGGGCCTGCTGAAGGAGGAGCTGCGCCGCTGCGGCTCCCTCATCATGGCCTGTGCCGACGAGCACCGGGTAGAGGCGGGAGGAGCGCTGGCCGTAGACCGGGAGGCCTTCTCCGCAGCCATTACAGATAAGATCCGCTCCCATCCCAACATCACCGTGGAGGAGGGAGAGGTCACACAGATCCCGGAGGAGGGACAGGTGATCATCGCCACCGGGCCGCTGACCTCCGACGCCCTGTCCGAGTCCATCGCCAAGCTGTTCCCGGAGAGCAAGTATCTGAACTTTTTCGACGCCGCTGCCCCTCTGGTCACCTTTGAGAGCATCGACATGGACAGCGCCTTCTTCGCCTCCCGCTACGATCGGGGCACCCCGGACTACATCAACTGCCCCATGACAGAGGAGGAGTATGAGGCCTTCTGGCAGGAGCTGATCCACGCCCAGGAGGCGGAGGTCCACGGCTTTGAGGATGCCGGCGTGTTCGAGGGCTGTATGCCGGTGGAGGTCATGGCCCGCCGTGGCCGGGATACCCTGTGCTATGGCCCCCTGAAGCCCGTGGGCCTGCGGGACCCCAAGACGGGGAAGGAGCCCTTCGCCGTGGTCCAGCTGCGCAAGGACAACGCCCAGGGCAGCATCTACAACATTGTGGGCTTCCAGACCCATCTGCGCTGGCCGGAGCAGCGGCGGGTGTTCTCTATGATCCCCGCCCTGAAAAATGCCGAGTATGTGCGCTACGGCGTGATGCACCGGAACACCTTCCTGGACTCTCCCCGGCTGCTGGACCGGTACTACCGGGTGCGGGGGAACGAGCGGCTGATGTTCGCCGGACAGATCACCGGCGTGGAGGGCTATGTGGAGTCCACCGCCTCCGGCTGTCTGGCCGCCATGGAGCTGGCCCGCCGTCTGGAGGGAAAGGAGCCCGTGAACTTCCCCCGGGAGACCGCCATGGGGGCGATGGCGCTGTACATCAGCGACGGCAGTGTGGCGGACTTCCAGCCCATGAACGTAAACTTTGGCCTGATCCCGCCGCTGGGCTATCGGGTAAAGGGAAAACGGAACAAGAACGCAGAGATTTCCAAACGGGCGCTGGAGGCGCTGGGGCAATTAGATCTGAATTGATTCCCGGATATAGGGGACAAAGCCCCCTGTGACCCCTGGGCGGCCGCAGAGCGCCCTTACGAACATGGAAACACCGTAGGGCGCGACGACCCGGCGCGCCGTACCTATGCAAGATTTGCGAGAATGACGTAGGGGCCGCTGTGCCAGTGGCCCGCGGGCGGATGATATCCGCCCCTACAGGATTACGGGGAAAGCCTGTAAATATCCCCCGTAAAGCCTTCCACCCACAGCAGGGGGGGAGGTGGCCCGCAGGGCCGGATGAGGGGGCGCTCTTGCAGGGTGTTGAGATACAGAAATCCATTCCGTTACGCCCCGTAGGGGCGGATGTCCTCATCCGCCCGCCGCAAAGATCAATTTTCACCTAAAGCAGAAACCACGCTAAAAGGATAGATTCGGTATATATCCTTTTAGTGGTGCTGTCAAGGGGGCAACTATGTTCCGAAAAGAAATATACGGCCAGCGGCTGAAGGCACTGCGTAAAGAAGCCGGGGAGACCCAGGCCCAGTTGGCGGCTTTTTTGGGCGTCAAGCCCAACCAAGTGGTGGAGATGGAAAACGCCCGGAAGACCACTACGCTGGAAAAGCTGGCTATGATTTGCAGACATTACAAGGTCTCGGCAGATTACCTGCTGGGATTGATCGACGAGCCGCGTGAGCTGGCAGAGAAAGAAGGTACCTATGAAAATCATCGTTGATGCCATGGGCGGGGATAACGCACCTCGGGTCCCTGTTTTGGCTGCCGTAAAGGCCAGCCGGGAGCAGAAGCTCGAAATTGCTCTGGTGGGCCGGGGGGAGGATATCCTGAAGGTGCTGGCGGATAACGGCATTCAGGAACTGCCCGCCGGGATGGAGATCGTCCACGCCAGCGAGGTGGTGGAGATGTGCGACAACCCTGCCACCGCATTTCGGGAGAAGAAGGACTCCTCTTTGACTGTGGGCCTGACCATGCTGAAAAACGGCCAGGGGGACGCCTTTGTGTCTGCAGGCTCCACCGGGGCTCTGCTGTCTGCTGCTACCCTGGTGACGAAGCGCATCCGGGGCATCCGCCGGGCGGCTATGGCTCCTGTTGTGCCTACGGGCAGCGGCAGAGGCGCGGTACTGATCGACTGCGGAGCCAATGCGGAGTGCTCTCCTGAGTATCTGATGCAGTTTGCCTATATGGGCAGCTACTATGCCGAGCACATCCTGGGCTGTCCGGAACCTCGAGTTGGTCTACTGAACATCGGCGCAGAGCCCAGCAAGGGCACTGAGCTCCAGACCACCGTCTATCCCATGCTGGAGAAGGCGGGGCAGGAGGGACGCATCAACTTTGTGGGCAATGTAGAGGCCCGGGACGCCGTGGAGGGCGCCGTGGATGTGATCGTTACCGACGGCTACTCCGGCAATATCCTCTTAAAGACGATGGAGGGTACCGCCCTGTATGTGGTCGGTGAGATGAAGAAGATGTTCAAGAGCAGCTTGAAAACCAAGCTGGCTGCCCTGCTGATGAAAGACCAGCTGATGCAGTTCAAGAAGAAGCTGAGCTCCGATGAGATCGGGGGCACTGCCATGCTGGGTATCTCTAAGCCTGTCATCAAGGCCCATGGGTCCTCGGGGGAGTATGCCTTCGGAAACGCCATCAAGCAGGCCGCCCATTTTGCCGCTTCGGGTATCATTGAGAATATTACGGCCAACGTGGATCAGATGCGCTTGGACAAGACGGAACTGTGAAGAAAGCTTGTCCCGGAAAAAAAGAAAAAAGCCTATTGACAGCGCAGAAGAATATGCATATAGTATTGAAGTAATGTGCTGGGGAACGCAGGGACGGCAGTCCCGATGACCCGGTTCGACGGCCGTGCGCCGGAGGACAACGACATGAATTGCAGATACTGAGGGAAGCAAAACAAGGAAAAAGGAGCGATCTGAGTGATCTTTGAAAAGCTGTGCGAGTTGATCGCCGAGCAATTTAACGTGGATGCGGATTCCATTACCATGGATACTGCTTTTGAGGATGATCTGAATGCCGATTCCGTAGATATCGTGGATCTGAGCATGGCGCTGGAAGAGGCCTTCGGCATCGATGAGTTCGAGGAGGACGAGATCAGCGGCATTACTACGGTTGGTGATTTGGCCCGTCTGCTGCAGAAGAAAATCGACGGCTGAGAACGTATACAAAAAAGCGGCCTTTCGGCCGCTTTTTTGAATCCCCAATTCTTTTTGTGTTTCCGCCCCCGGAAACAGAGGACGGAAACACAAGAAAAAACAGTGCTGAATTGGGAGTTTATATAGAAAAGAGGAAAACTCCATGAAAAGCTTGGAAGAAAAGTTAGGGTATACCTTTCAGGATAAATCTCTGCTGGAAAATGCGCTGACCCACAGCTCCTGCGCCAATGAGAGCAAGGGCCGCCTGCACAGCAACGAACGGCTGGAATTTTTGGGGGACTCTATCCTGGGCATGGTAGTTGCGGAGCATCTGTACCGCAACCATCCCGACCTGCCTGAGGGGGAGCTGACCCGCACCCGGGCGGCTCTGGTGTGCGAAGAGAGCTTGGTTGAAGTGGCCCACGACCTGGGTCTGGGGGACTACCTGAAGCTGGGCAAGGGGGAGGAGGCCGGCGGCGGCCGAACCCGTCCCTCTATCCGCGCTGACGCGGTAGAGGCTGTTCTGGCGGCAGTTTATCTGGACGGCGGCATTGGCTCGGCCCGGAAAATCATCCAGAAGTATATCCTCTCCCGGGAGATCGAGGGGCTGAATTCCCAGCGGGACTATAAGACGGCGCTGCAGGAGCTGATCCAGCGGGAGAGCGGACAGAGCCTGAAATACCGGCTCACCGGCTCTGAGGGGCCGGACCATGACAAGCGGTTCTTTGTAGAAGTGGACCTGAACGGCCAGCCTGTGGGGGCCGGAAAGGGACGCAGCAAGAAGGAAGCGGAGCAGATGGCGGCCAAGGCGGCCATCGCCAAGCTAAATCAAAAAAAACAGTAATCCTATCTCCGGCGGACAGCGTCCGCCGGAGATTTTTCTTGGAGAACGGGTGCTGCGGATGGGGAACTGGAAGGTGAAAACCCCATGAAAAATCTTTTGAAAAAAACTGTTGACAAAACGGTTAGCATATGCTAATCTATGGGTGGTTAGAGGAGCTTTACTTCTTCCTTCTTTTCAATACACCTCCCATTGACACAAGACACTCTAACTGCCAGAATGGTTTGGGGAAGCGCAGGCCCCAATCCAAGAGCACCCCCGGAGAACGCAGACTCCGGGGGTGCTCTTTATCTTGTTTTGAGTTTTTGCTTCTGTGGGAAAAGCGCGGCTGAATATAACAACAGGCACGGCGTATTCCGCCGTGCCTGTTGTCTGTTATTATTTCTTTTTGTTGCAGTACCACAGCAGCGCGCCCAGGGCGACGCCGCCTGTCATGTTGCCCAAGGTGACGGGCAGAAGGTTTTTCAGCAGGAAATTCCCCAGAGTGAGGGCGGACAGGTCTAACCCCATATCAGCAGCCAGCTGCGCATAAGCGGGGACGGCCTTGGCCATCAGTCCGGCGGGAATGTAGTACATATTGGCGACACAGTGCTCAAAGCCGCAGATCACAAAGTAGCTTACGGGGAGAAAGGCCCCTAAAATGCGTCCGGTAGTGTCGGTGCCCGTCATGGCGATGATCACGCCCAAACAGACCAAAAAATTACACAGGATAGCCAGAACAAAGGCATTCTGGAAGGGGAGAGCGCATTTTCCTGCGGCCAGCTTCATGGTGAATACCGCCAACTGTCCGCCGGAGTAGTTCATTTGGCCAAACCATGCGCAGCCGGCGGCAACCAGCAGCGCCCCGGCAAAATTGGATACATACACGATGGCCCAGTTGCGCAGCATTCCCGCCAGAGTACACTGGCGATCCAGCAGCGAGATGGAGATCAGACAGTTGCCGGTGAACAGCTCTGCGCCGGACATGACCACCATGGCCAGACCGAAGGGGAAGAGCAGACCGCACACCAAGCGGGCAGTCCAGGGGTCGGAGATGCCGTAGGCCGCGGTATTCGTGGCGGCGGAGCCTAAGGCAATCAGTGCTCCGGCCAGAAGCCCCAACAGGATCAATTGTGAGGCGGGACGCTTGGCCTTAACGGAGCCTGCCGCAGCATAGGCGGCCGTTACTTGGGCAGGGGAGAGAAAGTTGGTATCGATGAGGAACCTCCTCCTTTCTGGCCTTAAGCCATGCGGTCAAAGGCCTGATACTGCTTTTTGATCAGGTCGATAAAGGTGCGGGCAGCGGGGGAGAGGAAGGCGTTTTTCTTGTATACCACGGTAAGATTTGCGGTGATGGGAGGCTCGCCGATGGTAAAGAAAGCCAGCTTGTCCACGTAAGAGGCCCGGAGCAGACCGGTCTCGAACAGGAAGATGACGCCCATTTTTTCTGCCGCCAAATTGATAGCGGTGGTGTTGTTGGTCGTGATCAGAATATCTCTCGGCTCCAAATTGTGCGAAGAGAAGGCGTTATACAGAAGCTTAGAGACCCACCAGTCGGAGGGCAGCATAATGACCCGCTCCTGTCCCAACTTGGACAGATCGAAGTGCTGGGGGGCAGTGAACGGACTGTCGATCCCCTGCACCAGGGGATGGTCCTTGTGGATGCCCATAAGTACCCGCTCGTGGATCACCTGCTCGTAGGTCAGCTCTGAAAGATTCAGCGGGATAGGCATCAGACAGAAGTCCGTAGTTCCGTCCAGGGCCAGAGAGGACAACTCGGGAATGGGCCTTTCGTGGAGAACCAGATGGACGTCGGGATAATATTCGGTGAACTGCGGAAGAATATCGGGCAGAATCACAGAGCCCCGCCAGGGGGAGATGCCGATATGAAGCTCAGGGCGCTTGCGGTCCTGCAGATCGCGCAGATCGCTCTCCAGCTGTCGGTTCAGATAGGCTTGCCGCTCCAGGTAGGCCTGGAACAGGGCGCCGGCCTGCGTCAGCTGCAGGGGGGAGCGAGAACGGTCTAACAGGGTGACACCCAGATTGGATTCCAGCTTGGCCAGATATTGGCTGAGATAAGGCTGAGAGAGATACAGCTTCTCCGCCGCACGGGAGATACTGCGTTCTTTGACAATGGTCAAAAAGTACTCTGGATTTTTTAAATACATGACACGCAAACTCCTGTTCTATAATTCCTTCACTATATCTATAATAACATAAAAACAATAGGGTGCAAGGTTTTTTTAGAATTTCTTGTCAAGACTTCGTTAAGGAAAAATGAAGGAAGGGGGGTGGACCACTTGACACAATTGCAGAGGGATGGTAATATACTGTCTTGTAAGCGCAAGGAACGGAAAAGTAGCGCCCACACCGACGGACAGAGAGGAAACGCCACCGACTGAGAGCGGTTCCACGGCAGGAGTGCGTGAAGTGCGTCCGGGAGCGCGGCGGGCAATGCCGTCCGGTTCGACCCCGATAGCGGTCGGAAAAGTGAGAAACAAGAGTGGAACCGCGACCCTGTCGCCTCTTATGCCCATGTGGGTATAGGGGGCTTTTTTGTTTCCCTTGTTCTCGCTGATTCTGGAACAAGGAGGTCCCATGTTCAAAGCATTGGACGAGACGCTGGAGGCCTATCAGCGCCGTGATCCGGCGGCTCGCTCTAAATTGGAGATCCTGTTGCTGTACCAAGGGGTACACGCCATTCTGTTTCATAGGGTCAGCCACTGGCTGTGGTGTCACAGAATGCGCTTTCTGGCCCGCCTGAATTCCCAGTTAGCCAGGCATATGACAGGGGTGGAGATCCACCCGGGGGCAAAGATCGGCCGCCGTTTCGTCATTGACCACGGTATGGGTATCGTGATCGGAGAGACGGCAGAGATCGGGGATGACTGCCTGCTGTACCATGGAGTGACCTTGGGGGGGACGGGCAAAGATAAGGGAAAGCGCCACCCCACCATTGGAAACAATGTCCTGATCGGCTGCGGCGCCAAGATCCTGGGTCCCTTCAAGGTGGGGGACAATGCCCGCATCGCGGCCAACTCCGTGGTGCTCGGCGAGGTGCCGGAGAACGCCACCGCGGTGGGGATTCCGGCCCAGATCGTACGCATCGCGGGACAGACCACCCACTACGCAGACGAGGTGGATCAGACCAGCGTAAAGAACCCCACTCTGGAGCGGCTGTCAGTTTTGTCGGCCCGTCTGGACTTTATCGAACAGCTTCTGGATGCACAATATCTATGTCGGAAATGCGAAGAACAAAAGAAAAAAACCGGATTGGTGAGATGAAATAATCGCTCCGCCCGGAAGAAAGGATAATCAATATGTTATTATACAACTCGGCCACCCATAAGAAAGATGAATTTGTCACCCACACCCCCGGCCATGTGGAGATGTACACCTGCGGCCCTACGGTATACCACTTTGCCCATATCGGCAACCTGCGTTCCTATATCATGGAGGACGTGCTGGAGAAGTATCTCCGCTGGACGGGGTATGATGTGAACCGGGTTATGAACATTACCGACGTGGGCCACCTGACCTCTGACGCGGACGAGGGCGAGGATAAAATGCTGAAGGGCGCCCGCCGGGAGCACAAGACGGTCATGGAGATCGCCAAATTCTATACGGACGCATTCTTCTCTGACTGCGCAAAACTGAACATCAAAACGCCTGACGTGGTGCAGCCCGCCACCGGTCTGATCGACGACTATATCAAGATCATCACCCGTCTGCTGGAGAAGGGCTACGCCTATCTGGCCGGCGGAAACGTGTATTTCGACACCTCTAAGCTGGACCGCTACTATGTGTTCAATGACCACGACGAGGATGATCTGGCCGTGGGCGTGCGCGAGGGCGTAGAGGAGGACACCAATAAGAAGAATAAGAACGACTTCGTCCTGTGGTTCACCAAATCCAAGTTCGAGGACCAGGCCCTGAAGTGGGATTCCCCCTGGGGCGTGGGCTATCCCGGCTGGCACATCGAGTGCTCCGGCATCTCCATGAAGTACAACGGGGAGTACCTGGACCTGCACTGCGGCGGCATTGACAATGCCTTCCCCCACCACACCAACGAGATCGCCCAGTCTGAGTCCTATCTGGGTCACCCCTGGTGCCCCCACTGGTTCCATGTGCATCATCTGAACACCAACCACGGCAAAATGTCCAAGTCCAAGGGCGAGTTCCTTACGGTCTCTCTGCTGGAGGAGAAGGGCTATGATCCCATCGTTTACCGCTTCTTCTGCCTGCAGTCCCACTACCGCAAGAGCCTGGTGTTCTCCTGGGAGAACCTGGACAATGCCACTGCGGCTTTCAATAAGCTGATTGCCAAGATCGCCGCGCTGAAGCCCGGCGAGGGCGAGGTGGACCAGGCCGTTCTGGCGGAGTATAAGGAGAAGTTTGACCAGCAGCTGGGCAACGACCTGAACACCTCCATGGGTGTTACCGCCGTGTACGACGTGCTGAAGGCCAAAACCAACGACGCCACCAAGCTGGCCATCCTGGACAGCTATGACCAGGTGCTGAGCCTGTCCCTGCTGGAGAAGGCCGACAAGGTGCGCCAGGAGCAGGCCAATGCCAAGACCAACGCCTCTGCCGGTTATGCCATTACCGGTGAGGGCGACCCCGCGGTGGACGCTCAGGTTCTGGCCCGGTATCAGGCAAAGAAGGCCAAGAACTTTGCTGAGGCTGACCGCATCCGCGACGAGCTGAAGCAGCAGGGCATTGAAATTACCGACGTGCCCGGCGGCGCGGTTTGGAAGCGCATCTAAAAGAAAAGAGCATAACAAAACGGGTCGTCCGGCTGGACGGCCCGTTTTTTCATAGTTCTATGGGTTCTGCCCGCCCAGCAGGGGGCGGGCAGCACAAAATTGAGGATCACGGATTGGCTTCTTCCAGGCAGAACATGGGCCGTGCCTCGTCAAAGAGATCAACCATGCCGCAGTAGTTCAGAATTTCGTAGTTGTCCAGCCAGGTCTGCAGTTGCTGATCCAGTTCCTTCCGCTTTTTATACCGGCCGTCATCGGTGAGGATGCCTACGGGAGTGATGGCGGGCAGCTCCTGATACATATCATCCAGAAATTCCATAAATCCGGTCATAGGCAGGTCCGCCAGCTTGGCTGTGAGCACGCCCAGATAGTTAGGGCTGATGGAAACGTCCTGCTGCTCCTCAATGTCGTAATTGGTCCAGATAAAGAAGGGGGTGATGTACTGCTTCATGACCTCCTGAGTGGTGCGTTCAGACAGTGCTTTGCCGTACAGCTCTTCGTAGAAAGCGTTTTTCAGGGGCGGCTGATGGTCGCCGAAGAGGACCACCATAGTGCGTTCCTCAACCGTGCTGTAATAGTCGATCAGCTCCTTCAGCGCGTCGTCGCTGGCCCGGACCAGGGCGAAATACTGCCGGGCAGAGCCGTCCGCACTCTTCAGGGCTTCCGGCAGATCGATGGTGCGCTCCAGATTGTTCCACCCCTGCGTATAGCCGCTGTGGTTCTGCATGGTCACATTAAAGATAAAGCATTTTTTGCCCTCGGCGTTGGCGGCCTGGGTGGTCTCCATGACCTTCTGGTAGTCGGAGTGGTCAGAGATATAGTGTCGGATGAGATAGGGGTCCTCCACATCCTCCTCGTAGAGCTGGTGGTCAAAGTCCAGGTCCTTATAGGCGATGGGGCGATTCCAGCCGGAGGACTTATAGGGGTGGAAGGCGGTGGTTTCGTACCCTGCGCTCCCCGCCAGCGCAGCCAAAGAGGGCATATTTTCTTTCACATACAGCTGATAGGCCACGGTGTGGGGCGGCTGGAACAGAGTAGAGAAGCCGGTGAGGTATTCAAACTCTACGCTGGCGGTGCCGCCGCCGGTGACCGGGGAATACATCCAGCCCTTCACCGTATTCTCCGTCAGGCTGTGCAGGAAGGGAGTGGGATCCTCTGAGGGGTCCAGACCATCAAAGATAGTGAGATCGGCGAAGGATTCGTTCATAATGACGACCAGGTTGACCGGCTGCTTGGACTTGTCTCCGTCCTGCCCCGGATACTGCTCCGCCAGTTCCAGCACCGTATCGCGGGAGTATCCGTCGGGCTTTTCTACGCTGCTGTACCGCAGGGCCACTGTAAAATTCAGCAGGAAGCCGTTGCGCTGGGTGACCCACTGCTGGGTATAGATGTCTAAGGCGGGGAGCATCCCGGTTTTAAAGAAGGCAAAGGAGTATCCCAGGATCAGCACCCATAAGAATCCGGACAGGGGCCTTGGCAGCTTGTCCCGCCGGCGGCGGATGGGACAGACCCACACCAGGAACAGAAAGGCGGTCAGCAGGATCAGGGCCTGTTCCATCTCCAGATCCATGGAGTAATCGAAACCGCCGGCCACATTGGCCGCCGTGTGCCACCCGGCCACATCGGCAGGGAAGAGGATGCGCCCGCGGAAGCGCAGCACATAATGGTTGACCAGACCGAAGGCGAAGTACAAAAGAACCCCGGCGGTGCTGGCCCATTGGTTCCGCCCCAAAATCAGGCGGCAGAGGAAAAACAGCAGGTAGTACCAGATCAGGTTCATCAGCACCTGCCAGGCGTACAGGTCGTTAAACACATCGTTGCCGTTTAGAATTTCTACCATCCAGAAGGACAGCCAGGGTCCCAAGAGAAAGACCAGACGGGCGGCCCAACGGCCGGGATACTGACGCATATTCTGTAAAAGGCGGGGGAAACAGTCCCCGTAAATCAGTTTTCTCATTGTTTCACCGTACCTTAAAATGCTGCTGAAAAGAGAGAAGGGTGAACAGCAGACTACGACTATCATAATAACCGACCACTCAAAATGCAAGGGGCGGGAGGGAAAATTAAGAAAGATACAAGAAATTTGTCTTATAATAGGGAATAGACGGGATAGGTGAAAAAAGTTCCCGACCTGCGGGAAAACAGAACTGAATATTCGAATAATAATGAATATATGAAAACTTGGAAAAATGGTGAAAATAGCGGAAAAATGCTAAAAAAACTAACATAATCGAAAATTAAAACATACAGAAGCGGTAGGGTAAAGGGGAAAAGTCAAAAATAAATGACAAAACAACCAAAAAACACGAAATAAAATCCGGTTTTTTCCCACTGAATTACGGTTGACTTTGCATATTTAACCGGAGTATACTAAGCCATGCTCAAGGCAAGCACTTGAGATGCTCTTGCAAAGCAAACAAATCCAACGAATTGAAAAGGAGTTTTCAAGATGAAAAAGATTCTTGCTATGACCATGGCTCTGGCCATGATGCTGTCCCT
>Ga0129311_1001339_pt1 | contig 17618 bp, 9 predicted proteins | sample Go1ome_FD_94435 | JGI IMG/M metagenome (GOLD analysis project Ga0129311, IMG submission 94435) | Western lowland gorrila individual fecal microbial communities from Wisconsin, USA - Go1022B metagenome | ecosystem: Host-associated > Mammals > Digestive system > Large intestine > Fecal | place... | reverse complement strand
TGTGGTACTTTATCTCTCCCTTTAATATATTTACTACCCTCTCAAGCTCATATAGCTCGCTAACCCGTTTTTTCATAAGTACAGCTATGTTTATACCTATGTACAAGCCAGAGCCTATAACACAAAGAATCCCTGCTAATTTGCAACACACAACGAATGAAGATATAGCTCATTTCCCCTTTCATCAAAAATGCTCTCGACAGTTCCAAGTCCCTGACTCTGTCCCAACACTATGTATCTGTCAAACACCTTTTCTTCTACAAGCTTTCTAAGCACAGGCTTTGTTCTTATGTCATCTATAGAATTGCCATGCACTGTTGCAATAATCCCACATCCACAATTAATCACATAGGATATGGCATCTATATCTTCTCTGCTTCCTATCTCATCTACCGCTATCACCTTCGGATTCATTGAACGAAGAAGCATAAGCATACCATCAGCCTTAGGACAGCAGTCAAGTATATCGGTTCTAAGTCCTACATCATTCTGAGGTGCTCCCATATAACAGGCGGCTATCTCTGAGCGTTCATCCACAACTCCAACATTCATTCCTCTGCAATAGCTGTTTCCGTCCGATATCATTCTTATGATATCTCTAAGCAAAGTAGTTTTGCCGCATCCCGGCGGCGATATTATAAGTGTATGCAGCACTCTGCCATCTCTTATTATGTATGGCAGCACACTTGATGCACATCCGCACATCTGGTGTGCTATTCTGATATTTATAAACGAAATATGTTTCACGTTCTTTATTCTCCCCTGTTCTAATATAACCTGTCCTGCCAGTCCTACCCTGTGTCCACCCTGCACAGTTATAAAACCCTGTCTTACCTCATCCTCATACGCATATATTGAATAATCTGATACATAATCAATTGTGCATTTGATATCTGTAGCCGTAACTCTATATGCATTCCTGCTATCGGTAATCAGTCCCCTCGACTCATTTACAAAATAATCACCATATGAAAATACCAATATAAGCGGCTCATTTATTCTAAGCCTAAGCTCTATTAAATCCGTATAGCTTATGTCGCATTTGCTAAGAATACATCTGATACACGGAGATAGCAGCCTCAAAATAATTCCCTTCACAAACTCACCCCTAGATTATATATATGCATATTTGCTGTAAATATGATTATAAAATTGCTATTACATGAAGGTTCATTATCGTAAATGTTTATTATGTCGAGACTTGCGTTCATTGCAGGTTGGATGGCTGATATATGGCAGGGGAGATGCAGATATAGTTCTATGCAGGGACGTTTGCGACAGCCGGCACTTAATGAGTGCTTAGCACGAATTTAGTGCCGCTGCTCGGAGCAACAAGTGAGAACGGTCCCGTAATAGAAACTATCTATCTGCATCCCCCTGCCATATATCAGCCATCCAACCTGCAATGAACGCAAGTCTCGGCATAATAAACATTTACTAAAAAACAGTTGAAAAATAGTATCATTTATATTAATATAAATGTATATGTGACATTAAATGGTCCGTGACAAGAAATTACAGAGATATACAAGGAGGATATTATGATATCAGCAGGCGATTTTAGAAACGGTGTTACAATTGAGTTAGAGGGTAACGTATACCAGATTATCGAGTTTCAGCATGTTAAGCCTGGTAAGGGTGCTGCTTTCGTAAGAACAAAGTTAAAGAATATAAAGAGTGGCGGTGTTGTTGAAAAAACTTTTCGTCCTACAGAGAAGTGTGAGAACGCTCATATCGACAGAAAGGATATGCAGTATCTCTATTCAGATGGAGACCTTTACAACTTCATGGATACAGAGACATATGACCAGATTGCTATCAACAAGGATGTAATCGGTGATTCCCTTAAGTTCGTTAAGGAGAATGAGATGTGTAAGGTTGTATCTCACAATGGTTCTGTATTTGCTGTTGAGCCACCATTGTTCGTAGAGCTTCTCATCACAGAGTGTGAGCCTGGTGTTAAGGGTGATACAGCTACAGGTGCTACAAAGCCATGTACAGTTGAGACAGGTGCTACACTTTATGTACCTCTCTTCGTTAATCAGGGTGATACAATCAAGATTGACACTAGAACAGGCGAATATTTATCAAGAGTATAATATGCTCTGACATATTTCGTATATAAATAAAAAGCTGAACTATTTGTTTCCCTTATGGGTTCTAATAGCTCAGCTTTTTTATTATTATAAGCTTATCTTAATTAGTTCCTTCGGTGAGCCTGCAAGATTTTTGTATCCATCATCTGTCACGACTATCATATCCTCAATTCTCACACCAAACTCTCCCGGAAGATAGATTCCCGGCTCAACAGTTATTACAACACCGCTTGCAAGTATATCATCACATTTTCTGGAGAATCGCGGTTCCTCGTGTATAAACAAGCCTACGCTGTGTCCAAGCCCGTGTCCAAAGTATTTGCCATAACCAGCTGCTGATATTATATCTCTTGCACATGCATCCACTTCACTACATTTTACACCAGGCTTTACCATATCAAGAGCTTTTAACTGTGCTTTGAGTACAGTATTGTATATCTCTAACTGTTTGTCCGAAGGTGTATTTCCTATATAAACAGTCCTTGTCATGTCAGAACAATATCCCTCATATGTACATCCGAAATCCATTGTAAGGAAATCTCCATCCTTAAGAATACGATTACCCGGCACCGCATGAGGGAGCGAGGAATTATTACCAGATGCAGCAATAGTATCAAAGCTAAGCCCTGATGCACCATTTTTTCTCATGGCATATTCAAGCTCAAGTGCAACGTCCATCTCAGAAATGTTATTCTTTACGTTCTCTCTTAGATAATCAACAATTCTCTCAAAGGCAATATCTCCTATTTTCTCAGCCTCAGCAAGCTTCTCTATCTCTTCATCAGTCTTTATCTGACGTAAGGCATCAATTCTTCCATCCATGGGAATAAGCTTTATTGAATTGCCAAAAGCCTCACTATATGCCTTATATTTCATATATGATATCTCATTATTCTCAAATCCAAGTCTCGTGTTTGCCGGAACAAGCTTTAAAAGCATCTTTGCATATCCATCCATACCAATATCCACACAGGTAGCCGAAGGTGCCTCTATACTAACCTGCTCTGTATACCTCGAATCTGTGAGAATATATATCTTATCATCAATCACAAGCATACAGCCTGTATGTCCCTTGTATCCTGACAGATAGTGTATATTATAACCGTCCGTCAATAAAATTGCGTCTACATCTGCCTCCTTCATGGCAAGATGTAATCTGTTCATTCTGTCATTCATGCTATTACCATCCTTATAATATATTTACAAAGGCTCCTCCACAGCCTGTTCGCATATGGAGGAGCCATCATTAGTTATATGTCTCTACGCTTCTTTATTATTATTGATATACCCATAAGGCTTATCACAAATGCTATAAATACAAGCACCAGAGGTGTATTATCTCCAGTCTTAGGAGCACCAGTAGTTGTTGTACTTGTTTCCGTTGTACTTGTCTCTGTTGTTCCTGTCTGTGTTGTAGTTATCTCAGTTGTGTCCGTTGTCTCCTCTGTGTCCGTTGTCTCTTCTGTATCTGTTGTCTCAGAAGAAGAGCTTGTATCCTTGCGCTTATCCTTCATCACAACAGTTTTACTACCAAGAAGCTCATAGCTCTTACTTGTTTCATTATATGTAAGCAAATTACCATCTAAGTCAAACTTAAACTTAATTGGTTTTGCTATCTCATATCCTGAAGGAGCAGTAAGCTCTGTCAAGGTATATACTTCATTTGCCTTAAACTGTGACATTGAAAGCTCATATGGCGTATCTCCAGAAATCCACTCAGCACCAACTGTAGCACCTGACTCATCTGTAATTGCAAGCTTGGCTCCTGCAAGCTTAGCTCCTGTCTTATCATCAAGCTTGCTCACATATATACTTTTCTCAGCATCCCTTACAATTATAAGATTATCGCTTACAGCAGTTGATGTTCCATTATCAACAATCATAACCTCATCATTATCATTAATCATAAAGTATACCGGTTCAAAGCGTTCATATCCAAACGGAGGCATAATCTCCTGCAGCTTATAAGTCTTATTCTTCTCGAACTTATTTACAGGTATCGCATGCTCTGTTGTTCCTGATGTCCATCCTGGAATTATGGTATTTCCATCTGCATCAACGATTAGATTATCATTGCTATCTGTAATGCAAAGCACTGCACCTGCAAGCTCATCAGAACCTGTCATTGTTCTCTTACTTATATATACATAAGCTCCACTATAATTGTTAAGTGTTGCCTGTGGATTTGTAGTAGCACTATCGGCAATAACTATATCAGAACTAAGTCCACTATACTGAACATATATTATTGTACTGATAGGCGATGTCTTAACAACTCTTAAGTTAATATCTGATGCCTTAACATAATTATCCGGACATGTTTTTTCTCTTATTATATATTCTCCCGGCTCAAGGTTCTCTACCTTATAGCATGCATTTGCAGCATCATAAGCTATGTCTGTCTCATTTCTGTCAGAATCAATGAGAACAAATGATGTATCTCTTATAAGTGCCTCATACTTCGTGCTGTCTGTCACTTCATTATCATTGTCATCTATAAAGCTCTTCTTTAACGTAAAGCTATTTGTAAATGACATTCTTGTATTAGTAATAGCTATATCCTTATTAAAGTCATCTCCACCGGCAAGAGCTGTCTCACTTAAGTTTTTGATTGACTTATCCGAATAAACAGAGAATGTTATATTGCTATGTGCCACAAAGCCTGCACCCGCTGTCTCAACTATAGTATATTCACCTACATCAAGGTTCTTAAAAGTATATATTCCCTGTGCCTTATTTGAAGAAACCTTTGCACCTGTTATCTCTGTCTGGTACGCTGTGCCATAGTCCTTGTAGAGCTTAAACTCTGCATACTCAGGGGCTGTAAGCTCTGATGCTATATCAAGACTCTTACCTGATGCTGATACATATGATTTATGTACAGTAACTGAGTTAGATACCTGATGATTTTTATATACTATAAATGCATTATCTGTTGTTCCAGAACCCGTTATTGCAAAATCGGATGCTGTAGTTCCGCTATATGAAGCAGATATAGTTCCTGCCTCCGCAACTACAACCGCTATAACTCCGCTTGACTTATATCCTGCCGGTGCTGTCTCAATCAATGAATATGTACCGGAAGGTACATTATCAACCCGATACAAACCTGTAGTTCTGTCATATATAAGAGGATATGAATTTCCTGACATATCCTGCAATGTAAACTGTGCAATATTAGCAGCAACAGAGTCATCAGGGTAAACCTCAGTGCCTGAAGCATCATAATAATACTTCTTTAGCTGCAATTTGTTAGATACTTTTTTATTATTTACAACAACACTAAGCGACTGTGAATTATCACCTGTAAGACCAGTCCATCCAGGAGGTAAGGTATCGGGCATTTTAATATTGCCATATATGTCTACTGTAAATGTAATATCAGAAGCAGCCACATAACCTGTAGCGGCAGTCTCCGTAATCTTATATGCTCCCGGTGCAAGATTCTTAAATGTATACTTTCCTGTTCTCTGACTTACTGTGCTTTCCATACCTGTTATCTGTGCACCATCAGTTCTTGTCAAACTAAATGAGGCAAACTGATTAATCTGTGATATAGGTATCTCTGTTACACCATCTGGCTTGTAATACTTTTTCTGTATTGAAATCTGGTTACTATTCTGACGGTTATACAGTGTTGCTGTAACAGATGTTGTATTATTGCCATACAGAGATGAGAAATCACTTCTTGTTCCCGCATATGATACATTAATTTTTCCATCTGATGTTACAACAAGCTTTATATCAGCAGCCGCAGCAAAGCCTTGTGGATGTGATGTCTCCTTTATGTAGTATGTTCCCTCACTGAGGTTGCTTACAGTAATCATTCCTGTTGATGCAGTGTAGGTAAGCTTACCTGTCACCTCGTTTGAAGCACTGTCATAAAGCTTAAATTCCGTAGCATCACGCAATGCAGCCAAATTAGTATCTGTAGCGTTTTCGCCATTTGCATATGTAAACTGTTTTGTTATAACAATCTTATTACTAAGAGTATTGGATGTTGTAACATCAACTTCCCAATTTCTGTTAACTCCAATAGTATAACCTGTGCCTGACGTATCAATAGTTATAAGGAAATTATCATCCACCTTAAACTTAATACCAGCCGTAGCAGCATGTGTAAATCCATCAGGTACGCTTGTCTCCTTAATAATGTAATCACCAGGCTCAAGCTTGCCTATGCTGTAATTAACACCATCAGTCGTTGTCATTGTTCCAACTGCTGTCTCTGTTCCCGCATTCTGTTTATATACAGTAAATACTGCATTTTCAGTATGTGTTGCCGGTGTAGTTCCATCTGGCTGCAAATAATTCTTATGAAGTGTGAGCATATTCTCTTCCGGTCTGTTCACTAATGTTGCAACCATAGTCTCTACATTATCCTCTACAACCATTGAGGTACGGAAATCATCTGTGTTAGTATTATACGGTGATGTTCCATACTTAATTCGCTTTATCTCAAGACCTGTGCCGCTATCTTTAGTATCTATTTCAAATTCAATGTACTCTGAAGGCTTGTAGCCTGCTCTCTGCATAACCTCTGAAACCCAATATGTACCAGCAGTAAGACCTGTTGCCTCCCAACGATACTTTGCAGGATTATATGTAAATGGTATATCAGCACCATCATTCATCCTTCTTAGCGTAAAGCTTATATCATTAGAAGCCGGCTCAGTCGTAATCAATACCTCTTCAGTTCCCGCCTGATTAGCGAGTACCTTCTGTAGATAGAATCTGCATATTGCACCCTCTACCTCTCTGTTTTGTACAGAGGTTGTACCAGTATAAGAACCAACAGCATCATTATTAACATGAACCTTATATTCTGAGTCAACATAGAAGAATACTGTCTGTAATGCCTCGTATTCTGTGGTATCTCCAGTTTTAAGGCTCTCCTCAGCCATATAATAACCAGGCTCTATATTATTCCATATATACTTATCCGGCTCGCCTGTATTAGCAGCCATGCCAAGTGAATAGCTCTCATAATCTGTACCCATTGTAGTTGCATCATAGCTTGATTTAAGAGACTTATCTCCTGTACCATTCCACTTAAGTAGTGTAAATGTCACCTTCTGCATAGCACCATTAGCATCTGTCTCAGGAATAGTGCTTGCATCTATAACATTGCCATCTGCATCATAATATGTCTTTTCTATAGTGAAGCTGTTATCCTTTATAACGTTGTCCACAGTTAATTTTCTGTGTACTATAGATGTCCCTGTTGCAGGTGCTATAGCTGTACCATTCTTATCTGTAATAGTTATCGTACCTATTGCAGATACAGTAACGGTAAGCGGAAGTCTTACATCCTCATCATATACATTAGATGTGCTCTCTTCTATCTTATATATACCTGCCGAAAGCTTAGACATCTTATATGTAAATCCATCTGCTGTAACCATATTCTCAGGCGTACCACTTACTGCCACATAATTTCCAGACTCGTTAAGCTCACGTGTCTTTGTCACAGTAAATACTGCCTGCTCAGGTACTACTGTAAGAGGTGTCTGCTTAGCAGTGTCTGATGCCTTGAAGTATCTCTTATCTATTGTAATACTGTTATCAAATGTTTCAGTATTCTTAATTTCCTTCTCCTCAGGCTCATACTCTGCTGTCTCACCCTCCCATGAAATCTTATGGTTTGTAACTGTAAAATGATAAACAACATTAAGCTTGTCATACCCGTCAGGTGCCGACTTCTCATAAACCGTATATGTTCCGTCCGGTATCTCCTTCAAAATAATCTTATTATTTGAGTTCTCATAAGTGAAGTTTCCTTCTACAGTGCCTGTTGATAAAGGTGTGTATAATCCGGTATCGCAATCGGCTAATGAAAGGTCTCCCTCATATACCTCAAGCACTGCATTTGTAGCAGGCATTGTATCTGCCTCAGTCACACCATCAACCTTGTAATACTTCTTATTAATAACAAGCTTATTCTCTGGCAATGTCTGACTTGGCATATCTGAAAAGATAAGCTCTGTTCCTGCTGTTATTCTGTATACATCTGAAGGGAGCTTATTTAATGCATCAGCAGATATATCCTGTGTATCTACAACAATAACCTTATATACCTGGTCTGATACATCATAGCCATATGGTGCGGTCTTCTCTGTAATCACATAATATTTATTCTTGGCTATAGCTGTAGCTGTGCCTGTACTGCCTGCAGTTCTTGTATAGCTTTCATCCCACATCCTGCCTGTACTGTCGGTAGTAACAGTGTATGTATTTCCTGATGCCTTCCATACGTTTGCTGTATTGTTCCACTCATATTCAACAGCCTCGAAGGTTGCTCCAGCTAGATACTTGGTTGTATCTAATGCATCAACCTTGCTTGTCTCAAATAATCTCTTACCAATCATAGTCATTGATGATGATGAAACATGTCTCTGCTCATGATTCTCTACGGTTGATTTATTACTTACATAAGGCTTGGCAAGCTGAACTGTATTTATATAGCTCTGATTTCCCTGCTCTGCATCACTCAGCATAGTAACCTTGTACACAATACTTATAGGTGTCTCATCAGGTACGGTAAATGTAAGAACATTATCAATATAGCTTACATGGTACACATTACTTCCTGCACCAGCATTCTTAACTGCATCTGCAGTATTTACTCTTGTAAGGACATCACCAGTCTTGCTGTTTGTTAATACCGTCTTTGATGCATCATTAATCCATATCTGGTTAGATGGCATTGTGTCCTCAACTGTGTAAAAGCCCTGTGTTGTGCTTGGATTTAATTTCAAGCCGTCAGGATTTACATTGATTTTATATGTAAGTACATTTACACCATCCAACATAGACTGCTCACATTCCTTAGTAAGGACCTTGGTATCAATGGTTTTAGAAGCTGATGCGTGATCAGTTGTCGGAGTAACTGAATTATTAATTGTAGCACTCGCATCTACTGAATTCTTATATGTAGTTGTGTTATTATATAGTAGCTTCTCTCCACTAACCTTAGTTGTATAGTAGATATAAAACTCCCTGTCTAAGGAATCCTTGTTAAGCCATGTGCTTGGGTCCCCCCATGTATTCACAGCCTCAAGTGATTTGTCCGGATCTGTAAAGTCGATGGTGAACTTGTACTTTACTGTATTTTCATTGCCTATATTCGCAATATCCATAGGATATCTGAATGTCATCCATGAACTATCCTGTATATATACATATGGCACATCGCCCTCACCACATTCTGTTCCATTATAGCCCCAATACTTCATATCTTCTATGGTATCTGTAAGGATAAGATCCTTTATGTTACATGTAGCCCCAGCCTTTACAGTAATCTTCCATGTTATTGTATGATTATCGTTATCAACATCTGTGGCTTCCTTTGATATAAAGCTGTCAGGTGACTGTACATCATCCTTTGGCTTTACGACACTTGCACTACCCTCCTCAGTTATATCATTATAAGATAATGTATATCTGTTCGTGTATGTGTTATTACCATCATTTGGTGTTCTATCCTTATACTTACCTATTGTGCTGTATGATATTGTAAGCGTTGTACCTGAAATCTTACCAAGACCGTTTGGGGTAAATTCTATTACTCTGTTAAGTCCTGAACCTGACACCGTATAATCTGTATCTTCCACCAATGTTTCATTATTGCTTGTTACTATAGTGAATATCTTTCCAGATGAATCCTCAACAAATCCCTTACCATTCTCACCATACCACTCATACATAAAATCCTTATATTTAAGACTTGTTGGTGTTCCTGTAGGAATTTTTATTGTTGTTGTCCAAGGTATTATAAGCTCTCCATTTGTGCTGCTAGCCGGGTCTTCATCAACAGTAGGAGTACCTGCAACCTTTGATGCAAGTGAGCTGCCTATCTTAGGAGACTCTGCCACTGCATTGTCAGTATTAGCTCCATCCGTCACTGATGCTGTGTTCGTATATGCCTTCATGCCATCATGGTCAGGCACAGTTGTTGTATATGTAATAACATACTGGCCAGTTGCTCCCTCAGGGAATGTGTAAGAAGTATTTGTGCCATTAATTACATTTCTTAAGCCTTCCTCTATATCAGGAGTAGCACCACTTATTGATATTGAACCATCTATTAAACTAAGACCTGCTTCTAATGTATCGCTAAATGTACATCCTTTTAAATCAAAAGTTGAATCGCCGCGGTTAATATAGATTGTCCATCTAATTACCTCGTCCTCACCATTTTTCTCAACAGTACCTACCTTACCAACAATATCCTTCTTAACACTAAAATTAGTGTCCTGCTTTGTGGTACTGTCATTATCTATATATATATCCTTATCACCAGCCTTAGCAGTAATACTGTTGTTAAGACCTGATGAGTTACCACCCTGTGAATTTGCATTGAAGTATGCGCCATCTGCTACCTTACAGGTATATGTAAATGTTGTCCTGCCCTTTGGCACTGATGCTATCGTAAACTTTACATTCTGTTTATCAGTATCATCAACAGTAATCCCAGCTGTCTGAATACTGTCATATGTAAGGTAAGTTCCCATGGTATCATTGATTACCAGATTATTTATTACATCATCACTCACATTATCTACATTTATTGTGTATGTTGCTGTCTTATTCTCTGAATCAAAAACTGCATTTGATTTTTCTACTTTTACGCCAGCCTTTATTATATCCTTGGCATCTGTAGTAATTGTAGGATTTACTACTGTCGAAGCAGAGGAAAATTTAAGAGTGTAAGTTCCTCCATTATTAACAAATGCATCTTCCTCCAGGCCACACTGAAACTCAAACGTTCCTATTCTGCTTATGTCAGACCTCTTTAAATATGAAAGCCCATCCTTAAAATTGATTGTAACAACACCATTAACTATTGTATATGTACCTACATTTACACCATCCATAATTACAGGGAGTGGTTCTGTAGTAGTTGTTTCTGCAATAAGACCAGCCGTAGCCTTATTTGTGTCATTATTGACTGTCTCTATCTTATTAATATCATATGTGTATATATAATGATTCTCTAACTGCCAATCCTCTGTATCCTGTGGCAGCTGGAAGTTCAAAGTTATCTTAAGTGAATCTGTCATCTTTATGCCAGTCGTCTTAGATATTGTCGCACCAGTTATAACCTCTGAAAATTTCTCTGGTACAGGATCTGCACTGTCAGCCATAACCATATCTAAGCTATCACCTTGTGCAGTCAGTTCCTGCACATCTGTGTCTTGTGTAAGTGAATCATCACTCACCTCAGTGCTGACTTCAGTACTGACTTCAGTACTGACTTCAGTACTGACCTCATCTGCCACATCGGTGGATTCACTTGTAACTGTTTCCTCATACTTTTCTCCCTCTGCACGCGAAAAAGAAACATCACCATAAAGTGTTGTAAATATCATTAACGCACACAGGGCAAATGCAATTAGTTTTTTACTTACTCTTCTCATAAAATACACTCCTTTATATACATTATTAATTATCCTAAATGCTACGATTACATATAATCATAGATAAATATAGATTAGCATAAACAGTTATATTTTACAAGCTTAAAGGATTAAAAAAAGAGTTATCCTGCCAGGTCATTATTAAACCTTGTCAAGATAACTCTTCTTTAAATAATCAAATAAATTATTACTCTGCATCCTTTGACTCTGCTATGTCGTCATCCTCATCAAAGAAGCTGTCATCAAAATCATCATCGAAATCATCAAAATCATCAAGATAATCTGGTGTAAGATACTTATACACTGCTACACAGATACCAACAATTATAGTTAATACACCAACAATAAGTGCTATTGATAAAAATGCATTCTTAGCATCTGTTACACATTCATCTTCCTTAACAATTTTAACTTCATCATATTTTTTCATATCTGTTACCACCCTTTCACTATATTATACACGCTTTCATGTACACGATAAATGAATTACCACATTATACCTCTCACAATCAGCATCTGCAAAAAGTATACTATATTTTTTTCATCTTGACAAGAGATGCATACATTTTCTTCTCACCAACACGTTCAAAATCAACTGTTATCTCCTGGTCACTTCCAGCAGGCACAACAGAGGTCACTACGCCTTTGCCAAACTTAAGATGTTTAACATTATCTCCCACTTTATATGAAGAGCTGTTTAACTCTCCCATAGGGAATGCCTTGCCAAAGCCTGGATTGGCAGACGGATTTGTATTATTTGCCTTAGCATACGGATTGTTCTTAGCATAATCGTTAGCAGCCATTCTAGGTCTGCCAAAGCCTATATTACTTATGCCACCTATGCCAGACTGCCTTGCACCATTGTCTTTTCTGTCAGCCTGATACATTCTTGGAGCTTTTTCTTCACAGGTGAGATAGTGTGAAGGTATCTCTTTTATGAATCTCGAATTCTCGCAAAAATTTGTGTTGCCATGTATCATACGCTGTGCAGCCGCTGAGAGATAAAGCTTCTTCATAGCTCTTGTAATACCAACATAACAGAGCCTTCTCTCCTCCTCAACAGCATCCGGATCATCTGAGTCTATAGACATTCCACTAGGGAATAGTCTTTCCTCCATTCCTCCAATAAATACATAAGGAAACTCAAGTCCCTTTGCACTGTGAAGAGTCATAAGTGTAACCTTATCAGAGATATTATCCTCCGTCTCCTCATCCACATCTGCAACTAAAGCTATATCTTCAAGCAGCTCTGTAAGATTAGGATTTTCTGCCTCTTCCTCGTATTTTACAATTTTATTCTTAAGCTCCTCCAAGTTCTCTAATCTCGCCTTAGCCTCATCTGTTCCCTCGGCATTGAGCTCATCTACATAGCCTGTATCATTTAAGATTGCGTCATATACCTCACTGATAAATGCATTGTCGCCAAGCATATCTTTAAAATGCTCAATAAGTCCGGTAAAGCCTTTTATCTTATCAGCAGCCCTTGATAATCCCGGAACCTCATCTATATCAAGCAAAGCATCATAAAAATCAAATTCATTATCCAAGGCAAAATTCATTATCTTATCAACCGAAGTTGCACCTATTCCACGCTTAGGAACATTTATTATTCTTCTCACAGCCTCGTCATCGCTGGGATTAACAAGAAGCTTAAGATAGCTTATCATATCTCTTATTTCTTTTCTTCCATAGAAATTCTGACTGCCATATACCTTGTAAGGGATATTCTCGTATATGAGCTTCTCCTCAAGCACTCTCGACTGTGCATTAGTTCTATAAAGGATTGCTATATCATTTAGTGAAATGCCATCTAAGTTAAGCTTTTTTATCTCAGATGCAATTCCATTTGCCTCCTCGTGCTCTGTACCATATCTTGTAAATGATACCTTATCCCCATCCTCCTGCTCAGTCCACAGTCTCTTATCCTTACGTCCCTCGTTATTAGCTATAACACCATTGGCGGCATTAAGGATATTGCCGGTAGAACGATAATTCTGCTCTAATTTAATAACCTTCGCATCAGGATATATCTCCTCAAAATTAAGGATATTAGTTATATCAGCACCACGGAATTTATATATACTCTGGTCATCATCACCAACTACGCACAGATTTCTGTATTTGGCAGCAAGCATCTTGACCAAAACAAACTGAGTATAATTAGTGTCCTGATACTCATCAACCATTATGTATCGGAAACGCTCCTGATATTCTGCTAAAACATCAGGATTAGTCTCAAACAAAAAGATTGTCTGGAATATCAAATCATCAAAGTCAAGTGCATTATTACTCTTCAGCCGTTTCTGATATTCTCTGTACACGCTTGCAATCTGCTGGTCACGGAAGCTCGTCGCATGCTCCTTCTCGTAATCATCAGGAGTCATGTACTGTTCCTTTGCCTTAGATATAGCAGCAAGCATTGCACGCTCAGGATATAGCTTGGCATCAAGATTTAGATACTTTAATACCTCCTTGATAACCACCTTCTGCTCATCCGTATCATATATTGTAAAGTCCCTTGTACCACCTATGCATGTGATGTGTTTTCTTAAAATTCTCACACACATTGAGTGAAAGGTGCTTACCCATACACTCTCTGCTCCATATCCGACTATATTATCAACTCTCTCACGCATCTCTTTTGCAGCTTTATTAGTGAAAGTTATGGCAAGTATATTGTAGGGATTTACCGACATTTCATCTATAAGATACGCTATTCTGTGAGTTATGACACGGGTTTTCCCACTACCCGCTCCAGCCAAAATAAGAAGAGGCCCATCGACATGGCAACAGGCCTCTGATTGTCTATCATTTAATCCCTTCACGGATTAATTAAGTCCCATCTTTGCCTTTAAGGCTTCAAGCTCATCCTTAACGGCTGCATCAGGAGCTGCATCATACTTAGCTGCAAGGGAATCGACGCCGCTTTCCTGTGTTGATAAATTAAGCTCTGACATAGCATTTGCCTGATCTAACATACTGTTGGCCTTAGCCTCCATACGCTCAAATGCGCTTATGCTGTTAGCTGAATCAGAAAGTCCTGATGTCATCTTATTAATATGCTGCTGTGTCTTGGCAACCTTCATCTTAGCCTTGATTGCATCTCTTCTTGCATTAAGCTCGTTTATATCGTTGACAAGCTTATCATGCATCTGACGCATCTTCATGGCATTAGCTGCTGCGACATCATATGTCTGCTGCAAGCTTACCTGCTTGGTTGTAAGAAGATTCTTCTGCTCAAGGAACTTCATTGCATCAGCCTCATTGCCTGCAAGGAGTGCCTTCTCTGCATATGTCTGCATCTTGGCAATCTCATTATTGCACTCATCGAGCTCTCTCTTACATCTCTGCTCATCAGCCATAACTGCGGCTGTCTCCTGCTTAACCTCTGCAAGGTCCTTTGTAAGGTTACGCATTGTCTGGTCAATCATCTTCTCAGGATCCTCAGCCTTATCAAGCAAAGCATTGATATTAGCTGCCATGATATCCTTAAATCTTGCTATAATTCCCATAATTTATGTACCTCCTACATATTAAAATCTAATACTTATTATTGCTGCACAAATGATATTTATGCATCTAATGCTTCTTAAGTATAGCATTACGCAATACTGCAAATCAACCTGAAAATAGCTACGATAAATATACTTATTTAAACTTGGCTATAACCTCTTCGTTTGCCTTCATGGCTGATTTTTCCATCTCCTCACGTTCAGCTAAAAGCTTGGCTTTAACGCTGTCATGCTTAGTTCCAATTATCTGAAGTGCAAGGTATGCGGCATTCTTACTGCCATTTATGGCAACTGTGGCAACAGGTATTCCTGATGGCATCTGAACGATAGACATAAGGGCATCCATACCATCAAGCACTGAACCGGAAAGAGGTACTCCTATTACAGGTAAAACAGTCTGTGAAGCAACTACTCCAGGCAATGCTGCTGCCATACCTGCCGCAGTTATTATAACCTCTGTTCCGTTATTATTAGTCTCCTCTATAAACTCTGATAATCCGGCATGTGCACGATGTGCTGAAAGACATCTTACATTAACCTCTACACCATAATCCTTAAGTATCTTAACCGCTGGCTCAACCTTAGGCAAATCGCTTGTTGAACCCATAATTACTGCAACCTTCATCTAGAAATCCTCCATTTTCATTCTGTGTTTTTTGTAAGCTTTATTATGAAACCATAACACTATGATACATTTTATATCTTTGCATGGCTTTTATCAACTCAATTTAGATAATTATCTCCTTTATAATATCCTCCGGCTCACAGCTTTCATCACTTATCGTATATGCATTAATAAGTCTCTCCTCTGCCTCCGATATTACATCTGAATTATCAGCGTGGATATATGCAAACACATCGTCTACGCTCACATAATCACCTATATGCTTCCTTATATCTATGCCGACAGCTAAGTCTATCTCACTGTCCTTAGTTGTTCTTCCACCACCAAGGATTAGGCTTACCATACCAACCTCACTTGTCTTGCAGGCTGTTATATAGCCACTGTGCGGAAAATGTACCGGCACTATATATTTTGCTTTAGGGAGCTTGTCAGGATTATAGATATATTCCTCATCTCCGTTTTGTGCCTTTACAAATTCAGCAAGCTTATCAAGTGCACGTCCGCTTGTGATAGCCTCCTCACAAAGTTCTCTTGCATGCTCCGGAGTATCTGCCTTGCCAGCTCCAAGCAGCATATATGCTGCAAGCGTTAATGATACCTCAAGCAAACGCTTAATTCCTCTTGGCTTTTCCGCATTTATATCTCTTATTCCAAGAACCTCTATAGCTTCCTTTACCTCTAGTGAATTGCCCACCTTACATCCAAGCGGCTCATTCATATCAGTTATTATTCCATAAGTTTTCTTGCCTGCCATATTACCTATGTCAACCATAGTTCTTGCAAGTGCCTCTGCATCCTGCCTATTCTTCATAAATGCACCTGAGCCACACTTTACATCTAAGACAATTACATCCGCTCCGGCAGCAAGCTTCTTGCTCATAATACTCGACGCAATAAGAGGTAATATATCCACAGTGGCGGTTACATCTCTTAAGGCATATATCTTTTTGTCGGCAGGTGCAAGATTGCCTGTCTGTCCAACCAAAGCAAGCTTATGCTTATTGACATTATCTATGAACTTCTCCTCAGGAATAGCCACCTGAAAGCCCTTTATGCTCTCAAGCTTATCTATTGTGCCACCCGTGTGTCCGAGACCTCTTCCACTCATCTTGGCAATAGGTACGCCTAAGGCTGCAAGAACTGGTGCAACAATAAAGGTTGTCTTATCACCAACACCACCTGTACTGTGCTTGTCAACCTTTACGCCCTCTATACGGCTCAAATCCAGACGGTCACCGCTGTCAGCCATAGCCATTGTCATCCAGACGGTCTCTTCCTTAGTCATCCCTTTGTAGTATAAGCTCATAAGCCATGCTGACATCTGATAATCCGGTATACAGCCCTTGGTAAAACCATCCACAATATACTCTATCTCTTCCTTTGTGTGAGTTCCACCATCCCTCTTTTTAATTATCAAATCATACATTCTCATATAATTATATCTCCCAGAAAGCTTTTGCCTATTGTATCAGTGTCACTGTATTCCTCACCTAACAGATATTCCTCAACAGTTTTTCCTATATCTGCAAATGTTTTCCTTACACCAAGGTTATAGCCTGACTTAATGCCTTTTCCATACATAAGCAGAGGTATATATTCCCTTGTATGGTCAGTACCTTTATATGTCGGATCACATCCATGGTCTGCATTTATTATTATGATATCATCATCCTGCATACAGTCAACAAATAAGCCCAGCCACTCGTCAAACTCCTCCAAGGCATTCTTATATCCAGTTACATCCCTTCTGTGACCATACTTCATGTCAAAATCAACAAGATTAGTGAATATAAGTCCATTATCTATCTTATCAAAATAATCCTTTGTTTTCTCCATTCCATCCTTGTTGCTTATGGTATGAACAGACTCATCTATACCCACATTGTCGAATATATCACTTATCTTACCGACTGCATAAACGCGTACACCTGATTTTTGAAGATGAGACAGCACATTGTCGTCATCC
>Ga0129311_1001337_pt1 | contig 17624 bp, 22 predicted proteins | sample Go1ome_FD_94435 | JGI IMG/M metagenome (GOLD analysis project Ga0129311, IMG submission 94435) | Western lowland gorrila individual fecal microbial communities from Wisconsin, USA - Go1022B metagenome | ecosystem: Host-associated > Mammals > Digestive system > Large intestine > Fecal | place... | reverse complement strand
GCGAGGCGCAGCCGCACATTGCGCCGCCCTTAAGCGAGGTATTTCACCAGCTTCCCGCATAATAAAAAACAGAGAAAAAACGCAAGAAAGCGGACAGCAAACGCTGTCCGCCCCCTTGCAAGATATGGTGTCAACTTGTGTCCCTATGAACATTACCCGAACGGTTACAGGGTTTTGTCATGCTCTTTGCACCTTTATTGAGCTTTACATCAGCCAGGCTGTTTCGCCGGTCATATTCCATCAGACCGGCAGCCGTAGGCGGCGTGTTCCAACACAGCGCTGCAAAGCCTTACCGGTTGGCTGTCTCCGATGATATAGCTGCCGTTTCAACGTCATCAGCAGCAGTCTTTTCTCCCTGCCCTACTTGCGCTTTTCCCAATAGGATGATAGAATATGCTGTTAGAAAACGCCAAACAACAGCAAAAGGAGAATTTGCTTTATGAAATTAGGTATCGAAAGAATTTGACCTGATTTCATAAGTCTATAAAGAAGCATAAATGCCCGTAAATCCTTACGGGAACAAGCTTCTCCAAATTTCAGGGGAAATAAAACTCCACGATGTTCCATAAAGCTGCACGCGAAAATGGTACAGTCGTGGTACAGTAGATTGAAGTGCTGAGAAAAGCCCCTATGCAAAGGTAATCATACCATGGCAACAAAAAGATAAAGCGGATGTCCGAGGGAATAGCCCAGACATCCGCTTTTTATGATAGATATGCTCTTTTCGGCAGGGAGAAAGCCGGAGAGGGAAAAGCGGGTGAGCATGGCTATGGGAACGGTGCGGAAACCGCCTGCGGTTTTCCACGGTTTCCATAGCTGACGCGAGAGAGAAAAGGGAGAGGTGGCTTTCTCGTTCAGGCGGCTTGCCGCCGCTCTTTGGCGCTCTCTTTTCTCCCTTTTGCGGCAAGGCAAATGAAATCCGCAAAATATTTGTCGGTATGGAAAACCAATTACGCGAAATCGTGTAATGCGAAACCGTGAACACTGATTGCGGATTAGGAAAGGGTTTCATGGAACAGAATTAAATCTCATGGTTTCGCAAACAGCAAATTTGTCGGCACGACCAGTGCATCATGCTCGGCACTCAAAATCGCTCAGAACGGGAATTTTGCTTTTCAAACCTGTCTACACGGACAGCAGACAGAACACGGAAAATATGTCGTGATAAGGGTTGAAAATCAAGGAATTTCTTCGTTGTAAGCACTGCGGGCAGAGTGCCTCTTATGATGATACTCCTTGCAGGGATTCGGCGTAAGGGCGCAGATAAGTGTCGATTTCGGCACTTGTTTTGAAGCGGCAAATGCAATGATACAGAAGATATTTACCGGCGAGATAAATTGAAAACAGCACTCAGGAATTGCCTCCTGAGTGCTGCTTCTCATTCTATATCATTGGGAATGCTCTTTATAAATTTTGCCGGGACACCGCCCACCACACAATTATCCGGCACATCCTTGGTAACGACCGCACCGGCGGCGATCACCACATTATTACCGATGGTCACGCCGGGGAGAATGGTGCAGTTGCCGCCGATCCACACATCGTTTCCAATCGTGACCGGCTTGCCGATGCCGAGATGCTCCCGGCGTCCCTTCGGGTTCATGGGATGATTGACCGTGGTGATAAGCGTATTCGGCCCAATCATCCCATAGTCACCGATGTGTACCGGCATGATATCCAGAATCGTCACATGGTAGTTGGCAAGGAACTGGTCACCCACATGGATGTTCTTGCCGCTGTCACACATAAAGCCGGGGCAAAGGCACACATCCCGCCCGACAGAGCCGAAATACTTCCGAATCAGTTCAGCCTGCTCCGCTTCGGTGGCGTCTGCATCCTGCATCTGCCGCAGTTCTCGGCAAAAGCGGATGGCGTTCAGCTTTCTTCCGTTGACGCCCGCATCCCAGAAATCGTAAGGAAGTCCTGCGTCCAGCTTTTCTTCTTCCGTCATCATAAATACCTCATTATATCAGCTTCAAAAGTTGTGTTTCCTTAGCATCCGGCAGAACATTTTTCAAATGTCGCAGTATGTCCAGCTTTGAGTCATTCGGATTTTTCCAATACGCCGAAGTCACGAAATCATATCCGAACTGCGCCTCCGGCGTGGTATATTGCGCCACGCCCCAACCGTAGACCTGACCGAATTTGTCCTTCATATAGACAAAATCTCCAATAGTCAGATAGGTCTGCATCTGAAGCCGGGTGACTAGCGTATCAAAGCCGCGGTTTCCGTCTTTGCGGTAATTGCACAGGCGTTTGAGTTCTTTAGACAGCAGCGCCCCATGCTCTGCGGTCATGTCATAGACCTCTTTATCCTTTCGGGATGCAAAGCCATCCTCATATCGGGCATCGAAGTCATAGCCGTCCCGCCGGAGGTTGGCAAAGTCCGGGAACCACTCCTTGCTGATAAAACCGGCCCTGCCGCCGAAAAACTTTCCGTAGACGCATTGCCCGCTTCGGGCAACCGGCCCTTTCCATTCCCACGGGCCATCCGCTTCTTCGGAGAACCAAAGCTCCGGCGGGCAGCACTCCTCCACGGAAAAGCCGGGGATTTCTCCTGCAAAAAAGGGCAGAAGGCCCAGCTCCGATGTCAATGCTATAATGTCCTCCGGGCTACGCAGCGCAGGAAATCTCATACTCCTACACCTCCCTTGACCATATTGTGTGAAGGCGGCAATAGCCGAGGCATAAAAACCCCGGCTAAAACCGACTTATTCCTCTGCTCCGTATGTCGCTTCGATCTCGGCCACATAGGTCACGGAATAATCCGTATCCGGGTACGCCGTATCCATTGACTTATCGATATGCTTTTTCAAAGATTCCCAAATAGTCGCTATCGGAAAGCGGCAGAGGATCGGCGGTAATGTCACCGCCCAAGACCTCATGCACCTTAGCGGGGTACTGCTTCAGTTCTTCCTCGGTGATGCCCTCAGCGCTCATCTTCAGATCGGCGCAGCCCACATCGGCAATCAACTTATGATACGGCACCCGGAGCAGCAGGTTCCTGTTTACCGCAAGCGGAAAGGAGCACGGCCAGCAAAAGGAATAATAGAAGAAGGCTTCGCATCGTGTAGACTTTTCTCATGACAGTTTCCTCGCCGTTTTACTGATTTCGGTTTGCTGATAAAATTTTGCTCTGGAAGTGAAGTAAGCTGTTGCAAGAAACAAAAGCATCAGCGTCCATGTGATGGGTTCCGTAATGCTCGTGCCAAAGAAGCCCAAATGCGGAATCAAGAACGCCGCAGACAGCAGCTTCATTCCCAGTTCAATGCAGCTTGAAAGAATGGGAATTGTCTTTTGTCCCATAGCCTGCATAGCTGTCCGCAAAACCAGCAGACATCCCAATGCAGGGAAAAAGGACAGATGCCACTGCAAACTCATCACAGCATTACGAATGACTGTGGGATCGGTTGTGCCGGTCGTAACTCGAACCAAACTACTGCCAAAGGCATAAATCAGCGCACAGCCAAAAAGTGACCATGCGATCTCCAGCCATGTGACCTGCCGAAGCGCAGTACGAATCCGCTCCAGTTTATTCGCACCCCAGTTCTGACCAATAAAGGTAGACGATGCAGTGGAGATCGTTGCAAGCGGCTGCATCATAATCAAAATAATGCGGCGGGCTGCGGTGTGTGCAGAAATGATGGTTTCCCCCAAATGATTGTTGGCTCTCTGGAAAATCACCGATCCCAAATCAACGACACAGTACATCAGTGCCATGGCGATACCGCTTGCAATCAGTTCTGCAATCAAGCTGGCGGATACCCGAAAATCTTCTTTTCCGGGGAGAAAACCAGAATAATGTCGGAAGATATAAAGGCCGCAGAGAAAAGCCGAAACACCTTCTGCAATGACAGTTGCCAAAGCTGCCCCGGCAACACCCATGCCAAGCACAGCAACAAACAGCAGGTCTAATCCCATGTTCAGCACGGAAGAAATAATTAGAAAGTACAGCGAAGTCCTGCTGTTTCCAAATGCCCGCAGGATAGAGGAAAACAGATTATAAGCGATGGTTGCGGCCATACCGGCACAAATCACGGCAATGTATTGATGCGCCTGTTCAAAGATTTCATCCGGGGTGTTCATAAAGCGCATAAGCGGTCTGAGGAACACAAGCGATAGAATTGTCAGAGCAGAGGTGATTCCTGCATCCAGTTCGATCATACCGGCAATGGCGGCTTTCAGTTTCTTTTCGTCATGTGCACCAAAGCGTTGTGTGACAACAATCGCACAGCCGCTATTCAACCCAGACGCAAAGTCGATCAGCAGAGCATACAGCGAGGAAGTTGCGCCTATGGCCGCAATCGCACCATCGCCAAGGCAATATCCAGCAACCGCCGTATCTACCATACTGTAGATTTGCTGAAAGATATTGCCGATAAACAGCGGGATGGCAAATGCCAAAATCAGCTTTGCGGAGTTTCCCTGCGTCATATCCATGACGCGCATGACCGGAGATACCTTTGCTCGCGCCATGCGTCTTAGATCAGATCCATCTTATCCCACAGGATGCTGCCGTCTGCGCCGATGTATTCTTCATCCACATTGACGGACTCCACCTTGCCGATGAACAGCTCGTGGGTACCGGGCATGGTGCTTTCCACCACGCTGCACTCAATGCTGACGGGGCAATCGGTGAGAATGGGGGCGTTGACATACTTGGCGTCCTCCCACTTGAGGTTCAGCGCAGCAAACTTGTCGCCGTCCCGACCAGACTTGCTGCCGAGATAGGCGTATTCCTTTTTGAAGCTCTTTTTCGGGAAGTTGATGACGAAGCAGCCGCTTTCCTTCACAATGTGGTGAGAGTAGCGGGACGGCATAATGCCGATCATCACCATAGCAGGATCAAGGCTGACATTGGCCACGAAGCCTACCACCAGCGCATTGTTTTTGCCCTCCTTGTCCCGGCAGGACACAATGGTCTGGGGCAGGGGCTGGACGCACAGCATTTTCTGATTCACGGATTTTTTCATAAGGTTTGCACTCCTTTGTTTTTTGATTGTCCCTATTCTACCGAATTTCTCTCTTACATTCACTATCTTATCTTAATTTATATAGTGGCTTTTTCTAATGTAATATGGTATACTGAGAAGCAGGAGGCGACGCAAATGAGCAGCAAACAAACAGAGCTTGCCATCCACAAGCTGGGAATTGAATTTCAGAACCTTGATTTAAGTTTTCATCAGATGAAAAACGCAAAAGCGGATGACATTACATCCTACTGGCCGGGAAAGGAAAGCGAGGAGGTAATGGTCTGTGTGTTCAAGGGGTATGAGATCAGCGAGCCGTTTCACCGGCAGGATTTTTTCTTCATCAACTACGCCTATCGCAACAGCTATGACGCGCTGTCCGCAAAATACGACAACCTCATCACCATTCACGAAAACGAGTGCTATATCGGCCAGCCCTACAGCGGCTATGCCCTGCGGGGAAAAAGCGAGGACGAGATCGTAATTCTCGGCGTGCTCATCAAAAAGGACGCTTTCTTCCGGGAATATCTGACGGTGATCTATACGGATGCGGAGCTGTTCCGCTTCTTCATCGACCCCCAGACCAACCGCTTTTCCGATGAATTTATCCACCTGTCCGTGCCGAAGGATCACGCCATCCGCACGATGCTGGAACTGATGGCGGTGGAGTATGCGGACGCGCAAAGCGATACACAGGAGATTTTGAAATCCATGCTGCAAACCCTGCTGCTGGAAATTGCAAGACGCTACCGGCTTCAAAAAACCGCAACTGCACAGCAGACCGTGTCGGAGCAAATTCTTGCCTATATGGACGATCACTCCGATGTGGTCACGCTGAAAACCATTGCGGCGCACTTCGGATATCACCCAAACTACATCTCTGCCCTGCTCCACAAAGAAACCGGGCGCACATTTTCTGAAATTTTGCTGGAAAAGCGCATGGAGCGGGCGGTGCTGCTGATGAAGAACACCAGCCTCTCACTGGAAGAAATCTCCACCATGTTGGGCTACAGCAACCACAGCAATTTCTATAAGGCGTTCAAGGCGTACTACGGCACAACACCGAGGGAGTATTGTACAGCACTCCCAAACTTATGAGTCCAAAACAGCGCCGGAATACCCCAGTTGGATATTTCGGCGCTGCTGTGGAAATATGTTCTAATTTTTTAACGCATTGATTGCCTGTCCAATATCCGCATTGATGCAAATGGCCTGCTTTTCAATTTCCCGTGGGCAAGCTGCCTGCCCTTGATTGATACAGGTGTAGACTGCCTTCGGATTCCTGGCTGTCATCTGCCAGAAAGGAAACTTGATAATAGACGGGGTGTTATAGCCGACGCCCAGTTCCAGAAAAAACACTCTCTGACCTGCACGGGTACGGAGGAAGTTTTCATATCGTTCTGCCGCCCGGTGCCAGCCTTCATCCTCAACAAACTTGTCATCCGAGCGGAGGTTCATCGTCATCGGCTTGCCGCAGTGCGGGCAGATGGGCAGCAATTCTGTTGGAATCCGCATATTCTTCTGCTGCTCCATCATATTGCGGACAATTTTTTCGTTCTCAAAGGTTTCTTGACAGCACGGCTCTGAGCATTGAAACAGGCCGTAATCTCCCTGCGTGTAGAACAGACGCTTTTTATCAACCCCCGCTTTCTGAAAACAGTGGTCAACATTAGTGGTAATCACAAAGTAGTCCTTGTCTCTGACAAGCGCCAGTAAATCCTCATACACAGACTTCGGCGCATCCATGTATCGGTTGACCCAGATATACCGGCTCCAATAAGCCCAGTGTTCCTCCGGTGTCGCAAAGGGATAAAAGCCGCCGGAGTACATATCATGAAAGCCGTACTTTTCTTCAAAATCCGAAAAATATTGCTCAAAGCGTTCTCCCGCATAGACAAAGCCCGCGGAAGTGGAAAGTCCCGCCCCTGCGCCAATCACAACGGCATCGGCATGTTCTAAGGCTGACCGTAGGCGATCAATCTTATTTTTCATTGCTGCGCAGCACTTTCACGATCTCTCCCACATACATCGTGTGGAAATCTTTTTGCGGATAATTGAACTCCACCAGTTCCTGATCTTTGAACCCCGGCTCCGTCAACTCTTGCGAATACAGCTTGCGGCAGATAAACACCAAGTCCGCTTCGGCAAACGAAACGGTTTCGTCCGCAAATACCGGTGTCAGACCGGCAGCTTTAATTTTATCACCGTCCCGCCCAGAGTGGCTTCCGAGATAGCCCAACGCTTTGCGATACTGCTCCGGGAAATGGGACAGGGTGAAATATTCTTCTTTGTCCATCAACGATTTTGTGTATCGACTGGGACGCACATAGCAAATGGCGGTTGGCAGACAGTTCCGGTGACTGCCACGCTCCCAGATGGAGCCAAGGTGTCCCCACGCAATCGTCATGGCATTATAGCCGTCCTGTTCATTTCCTGCTGCCAGCGCCATCCAGTCTTTGCCGAACAGAGTAAATGGATTGATCTGTAAGTCCTGTATTTTGATTTCCTTCATTCGTGGTTTCCTCCAATTCTGAGAATACGCTCCGCCTTGCGGGGCTTCGGAACAGGGTGCTTGTCCCCCTCTCTGGGATAGCCCAGCAATAGCTGCATCACGGCGTAATAATCCGTGCGGATATTCCACACCCGCAGCATTTCCTGTCCGTAAGGATCATCGAACGCCAGCCAGCCCTGCCCGGTATAGCATGAGCCAATGCCAAGAGCGTCTGCCGCCAACATCATGTTTTCCGCTGCTGCGGCGCAATCCTCTGCCGCAAAGAGAAAGTTCTTCGGGGCAAACAGCGTAACCACAGTCGGTGCGTCGTAAAAGGCATTGGTGATTTTGGCATCATCCGCAATACTGGGCTGTTCACGGGATACATAACTCGTTGCTGTCGCCATGCGGGGATGAGAATTTGCTCGCTTGATTCTGCCAAGGCGTTCGTTTACCGCTTTATCCTGGCAGACGGCGAAAATCACGCCCTGCCGTCCGCCTGCGCTGGGCGCATACAAACCGGCCTGTAAAATCTCCTGCAATGCGGCTTCTTCGATTTGCTTTTCGCTGAACCGCCGAATGGTACGGCGGTGTAAAATGGTTTGCATGATTTCACTCATGGCTGTACCTCCCCATCAAATTGATTGGTCAGCGTGTAGCTGCGGCGGGGCAGACCTTCCGTAAAGGAGTTGAACTCCGCCCTCGCCTCGGTGAGATAGTAGGCAATCACGACCTCACGATTGTCGCCAAACTGCGCCGTCAATACCGGACTTTCTGCAAAGCAGCGATTCACGATAGTGGGCTCTTTCGTGAAGTTGACCTTGCCGCCCAGTCGCACATAGGTCATGGTTTCCGGATCACAAATGCAAAGCTGAATGTACGGGTGCGCCTGTAATTCTGCATAGGAATCGTAAAATTCCACAGTATCAAAATACAAAACACCGTCCTGCTCGAACTTAAACTCAATGGGACGAATCTGCGGATTGCCGTCCAAACCAAGCGTCGTGCCGTATTGCAGAGGGAACCGGTCAAAGGTTTTGGTGACAACACCCAAACCGTCCTCATAGTCCAGAGATTGAAAAAATTCCAAGTTTGTCATGGGAGCATCCTCCTTTTGGGTAGCTGCTGTGAAAATGAAAACGCCGATCAGAACCACACCGCACAGCGTCAGCATGATTTTCTGCGCCCGGTCGAGGCTTTTGAGGAACTTCATACGACCTCTTTCCAGCACTGCGGGTCTGCGGCGTAGAAGTTTCCGTCCTTGCCGCTGGCCACGGCGGGGCAGCCCCGGCAGAACGCCAGCAGCTCGCACTTGCTGCACTTTTCAAACTTTGTGTAATCCCGGTACTGCTCCATCTGGCACACCCACACATCCGCCAGCCGATCCGTGAACACATTGGCGACCTTGCTGTTCTGTACCCGACGGCAGGCGTACACATCGCCAGTGGGGAGAATGGTCAGGTGGCAGTTGCCGCAGTTGCAGCCGCCGTAAATCATGCCGTCCTCCACCGTTTCGGGGATTTTGAACGCACCGGTTTCGTACTCGTACAGCGTCCAAAGGTGGTCTTTCTTGTTGAAATAGGTCTGGCAACCTGCGGCTTCATATTCTTTGAACTTCCGCTCACAGTCGGCAAGCAGCTTGCGATAACGCATTGGCTTGATGCCCACATCCTTTTCCTCGCTGGTGGGGCAGTACCGGGCAAACGCAAATACATTCGCGCCCGCTTTCACCACCGCATCAATGATATCAGGAACCTCGTCAATGTTTGTGCCGGAAACGGTGGTCATCACCACACTGCGGATTCCCGCCCGATTGATGCAGCCGATCTTCTCCAGAGTGCAGTCGAAGCTACCGGGTTTGCGGAACCAGTCGTGGGTTTCACGCAATCCGTCAATAGAAAGCTGATATTTTTCGCAGCCATATTCCTTTAGCTTTTTGCACACCTCGTCCGTCAGGTGAAACGGATTGCCGAGAATGGTAAAGGGAACGCTGTGCTCCCTCATCAGTCCCAGCAGACGCCAGAAGTCCGGATGCAGGATCGGATCGCCGCCGGTGATGTAGAAATACGGCAGCCGGTCATAGACCTTACAGAAGTCCAGACAGTTATAGAAGGTGTCCTGCATCTGCTGCCAGCTCATGGCATCCAGCTTTTTGTTGCAGTTTTCCGAAAAAATATAGCAGTGCTTGCACCGCTGGTCACATTCATCCGTGATGTGCCATTGAAAAGAAAAATACTGTTTCATATTGTCCTCCTTGTTGTGATGGGACGCATTTCCGAAAGCGTAACGACGGTTGCTCTCTCGGAAATACGCCCCAAGTTGTGTTCTTGGGGCGTATCCCTCAATTCTTACTGCTTGTCACCGGCACCGCAGGCAGAACCGCAAGCGGTAGGCTTTTCGGTGGGCTTGTCCGCAGCACCGCAGGCAGCAGGAGCCTCAGTCGGCTTATCACCCGCGCCACACGCACTGCCGCAGGCAGCCGGTTTCTGGTCACCAGCACCACAGGCGGCGGGCTTATCAGATGCGCCACAAGCCGCAGCGGGAGCGGCCTCTGCCTTGTTGTTCCAGCCAAAGAGATTGGAAAGAGCCATTGTGATTTACCTCCAAATGGTTTATTTTGAACGGATTTTCCCGTCCGCAATTCTATTGTAATTCCGGCTGTCCCTGAAAAAAAGTACGCACAAATCTATTACTGAGTCACCTTTTTGTAACCCATAGGCAAAAAAGAGGACGGCTTCACGCCGTCCTCTTGCCGATTGGGATATGATTACTGATACAGATAACCCGCAGACATTTCCAGATAGTTTTCGCCGGTATAGTCGGGGAAGGCCTCCTTCATCGCAGCCATAAAGCTGTCAGCATTGTCATTGCTCTCAGCCAATTCCTTTGCCTTTTCCACATAGCTGATCTTTTCCGCCACAGCGTCCTGACCTTCCACGCCGCTATGGGCCGTGAGGATCATATCACAGCCTGCGCTCTGATAACCCTTGAGGGTTTCCAGCATGGAATCCATGTGGGCTGTGCTGGTGAGAATCGAATGGCTGGTCTTGCCGAGCATATGGGTGTAGACTGCGTTCATGGACGGAATCTCCAGATCATAGGTTTCGCCGTGATCAATCAGGTTGAAGTCGATACCTGCAACCGTAACAGTGCCGGAAACGACCTTGTTGATGTTTGCCATATCCGGGCCGCCGTGGAAGTCATCACCAAAGGTTTCATAAAGACCTTGCGTGGTGGCATAGGTGGAGCCGGATGCGATAGACTCCTGTGCACCCTGTGTGCCATAAATGGTCATGCCCTCTACATAGCTTGCACCGGTCACATGGTCGCAGAGAAACAGGTCATTCATGGGCTTGCCCAGTGTATCAATGTAATTCTGCCATGCGTTCAGGCCATCGGTGAAGCTGGGAAGTTCGATACCAACCAAAGCATCTTGTCCCTCCACGATATAGGCCACATCACCGAGAGCGTCTCCGCTGGCATAGACATGGAGTTTGGAATCACCGAAATCGTAGACAGTCACGCTGCCGCTGTCAACGGTGGCTTCACTCACAGTTGGGGTGTTCGTCACGGGAGAAACTTCCGTAGACTGTTCTGGCTCACTGGTGTCGGCTGCCGTTTCTTTCTGTGTTCCGCAGGCAGCCAGCATGGATACCATCATAACTGCGGAAAGCAGCAAAGCAATTTTCTTTTTCATAGGTCATACCTCCAGAGTATTGATTTTGTGTTTTGCCGTTTGCAAGTATGATGATACAACCAGGAAATCCCATCCGCAAGTACGCACAAATTGATTACTGAGGCACAAAAAAGTAACGCAGGTCACCCAAAAGTAACTGCTTGAAAAGCGGCGAATCCTGCATTATAATTTGAGTATAACATTCTAATTTGAACTATTGGAGGTGCTGCTATGCTGACAAAAGAAGAAATGCCCGCCTGCCCGGTAGCAACTACCGTGGCGCTGATTGGGAGCAAGTGGAAACTGCTTATCATGCGGAATCTGTTAGCTCGCCCGTGGCGGTTCAATGAACTGAAAAAGGACTTGGAAGGCATCAGCCAGAAGGTGCTTACCGACAGCCTGCGCTCTATGGAAGCGGATGGAATTATCACCCGAACCGTCTATCCCGAAGTTCCTCCGAGGGTGGAATATGCGTTGAGTGAACTGGGCGAATCCATGCGTCCGATCATCATGTCGATGGAAGCGTGGGGAATTGATTACAAAAGAGGAAAACAATCTGACGATGCTACAAAATCCAGCAAACCACAATAAGGGCTTGGGACTATCCCAAATACAAAATGAACGCTTCGGCTGCAAGGCTGAAACGCTCATTTTCCGGTGTGTCCGGACACCGGATGTGCTTGCTATTCTTCCAAATCCCAGTTCCCCCCGTCCCTGCACTGTGCTTTCTCTTCGGCACAAACTATGTTATACTGTAGAAAATTACCGAAGGGAGGGCTGCACATGGCAGAGAGACGCGTGTTTGCCGGTTACTACAAGCGTTACGACGGCAAGCCCATTTTCGTCGTCCGGGTGCTCAGGGACATCGACACCGGCGAGTCTATTGTGGTCTGCAAGGACGCCAGCTTTTCCCGCGAGGACAACGAGCATTACTACCTCATCCGGTACACGTCCTTCTGCGAGAAGGTCAAGGTGGACGGCGAGCTGCGGGACAAATACGTCCGCCAGACCCGCCGCGAGATCGATGAATGCATCGTCCGCGAGGTGTATGAGGATGGCTTTCCAGAGCCCAAGAGCAAGCCCTTCACTTACGTTGATGACGAGTACGCAGAGCGCGCCATCCGTTGCAGCAGAACCTACTACGAATACGCCAAGGACATCTGTGAAAACTACCGGATGGATCTGCGACGATACAAGCTCATCCGGGAGCGGAAGCAGTACATCGGCATATCCAACCGCAAGGCATATCAGGCCATGTGTGAGGATCTCGCGTTTGCCCAGCAATCCATCAAAACGGTGCTCAACGACTACGCAGAGATCTTCAAAAAACGCTTTTCCGAAGGGCTGTCCATCCGCAAAACGGCGGACGCCTTGCAGATCAATCGCGGGGCGGTCGAGCGGCGGCAGAACGCGCTGTATCTGGCATTCGCTTCGCTCCTGCGCCAGCGGGACGAGGCGGACGGCATCTGCCGGTTATCGCAGGAAACCGACGAAGATTACTTGGACACAACTGAATAGCAGCAGCTTCCCGGAAGCGCCTGTCATGCAGACAGGCGCTTCTTTTTTACCCTTTTTCGTGACAATCGTGAGCCAAATCATCTCGATTTGTCCGTTGGATAGTGGAAGAGTTTCAGAACAGAGAAATTTTTCGCCTGTACCCCCCCAGCAAGGCCAAAAATGCGCGTTGTAAAGTAGAAGAAATTTTTTGCAGAGGGCGTCAAGTTTTCCGCAGAAATTGTCCGTTGTCATGTAGAGGGGCAGAAGTCAGTGAGGCAGCGGCATGATCGTCTGCAAATCGATTTCATGACAAAAGCGTGACAGTCCGCTTCATGTTGTCCGCAGGTGATATGAAGGAGGTTTTCAGCGCAAATTCCAGAAAGGTGTCACCCCTGCGAACTGGATTTGTGACAGAAACGTGACAGTCCGCTTCATTTTGTCCGTTGGCTAGTGAAAGGAGAATTTCGAGCCAATGCTCCAGCCGCAGCAAACCACTACGATTTTTCAAAACCAAAAGGAGAAATTCTATGTACACCATGCACTACGATCATTCCCGCAAAACCGCCGTCCCTACGGAGCTGCTGCAAGACCCGCACCTCTCGGTCGATACCAAGGGCCTTGCCGCCATCCTCTGTTCCTTCGGCCAAGAAGGCTTCGAGCTGTCCGAGTTGGCTGACCAGCTGCGGGATAACCTGTCGGACGAGCGGACCTTCCGCGCACTCATGGAGCTTTATGACATGTGCTATCTGGACGTCTGGGAAGAGGGCGACGACTTCCATCTGAAGCTGAGGGGGATGTGACCATGGCAGACCGCACGCGCCCTATCCGCAAGGAAATCTGTCTGAATGAATCGGAATGGAATCTCATACGGCACAAAATGCGCCAATTGGGAACCCGCAACTTCGGAGCCTATGCCCGCAAGATGCTGATTGATGGGTACATCATCAAAGTCGATTACACCGAGCAGAAGAAGCTGGCCGCTGCCGTCAATCGCATCGCATCGAATGTCAACCAGATTTGCCGCCGCATCAACAGCACAGGGCATTTCTATGAGGCCGACGTTGCCGAGCTGAAAGGCCAGCTCGGCGACGTATGGGAGCTGCTGAAAGTGCGGCAGAAGGAGGAGCTGTAACAATATGTTCTGCCCCGAAAGGAAGTGATGCATCATCTTTTACAAACGGAATACCCCGTTGCCAACATTTATCCCCCTGCCGCGCTTTCTGGTGGCAGGCGAATACTCCGTCAACGCCAAACTGCTCTATGGGTTGCTCCTCAGCCGCACTCAGCTTTCCCAGAAATCCGGGTGGACGGATGAGGCTGGCCGCGTCTATGTGATCTACCCCATCCGGCAGATGGCGGAGGACCTGAACCGGAGCGAGCGCACCGTCAAAACCGCTTTAAACGAGCTGGAAAACGCGGGGCTTCTGCTGCGGGTCCGTCAGGGCTGGAACCGGGCAAACCGGCTGTTCCTGCAAGCACCGGATGAGGTGCAGCTTTCTTCCCATCCAGCGGGCAATATTTGCCCTATGGACGTGCAGGATGCCTCCCCTTGTATGGGGCAGAATTTGCCTCCTAATAAGAATGATAAGGAAGAGAATGACAGAAGTAAAAACAACGAGAGGGACGCTCTCCGCTGCTTTGGAGAATTCCAGAATGTTTTTCTTTCAGAAGAAGAGCTTGCAGCGCTGCAAAGGGATTTTCCCAGCCGGTGGGAGGAATACATCAACCGATTATCTTCCTATATGGCCTCCAGCGGCAGGCACTACGCCAACCATTACGCCACGCTCCGAAAATGGCTGGGCGGGGATAGCCGGGGGAAGTGCGTGAAAGCCTACACCACCGAAGATTATAACGAGGGAGATTGCTTATGAACGTGAATCCAATTTGCACCGAACTGATGGAAGCCGCAAACGCCGTGAGCACCGCACCTGACGATTACATCAATCCTGCCGACGGGCTGAAATACTGCGGCAAGTGCCATACGCCGAAAGAAGCGCTCTTCCCTGACGGGATGAGCTTCAACGGCAGCAACAAGCACCCTGCACACTGCGAGTGCGCCGCGAGAGCACTGGCGGAGAAAGAAGCCGAAGAAGAGCGGAAGCGGCACAGAAACAACGTGGCGATGCTCCGCGCGGAAGCGTTCCGGGATATTCCCGCCGCGCTCTGGCGGTTTGACACCGCCCCCACGATGACCGCCCAGCTTGCCAAGGCAAAGCAGTACGCCGAGAAATGGAATAGCTTCAAACAGGACGGAATCGGGCTGCTGCTGTTTGGGGATGTCGGCACGGGCAAGACCTACGCTGCTGGCTGCATTGCCAACGCCCTGATCGATCGGGAAATCTCGGTTCTTATGGTCAGCGTGTCCGACGCGGTGAACCGGATGCAGGGCAATTTCGGCGCAGACCGCGACAACTACATAAAATCTCTCATTCGCCCGGAACTGCTGATACTGGATGACTTGGGCGCGGAACGGGACACCAGCTTCGGCAAGGAACGCGTCTTTGACGTCATCAACCGCAGACGGCTTTCAGGCAAGCCCATGATTGTCACCACCAATATCCCGTTCGGCACGATGCAGAAAGCGCAGGATATAGGCGACCGCCGAATTTATGACCGCATTTTAGAGGTCTGCGTTCCCATCCGCTTTGACGGTGAAAACTTCCGGAAGGAAAACGCCCAGTGCAACTTGGAGAAAGCGGCTCGGCTGCTCCGGGATTAAGCAATTTTGAAAAAGGAGAATCACATGGAAGATAGAATCAGCACCGTTCCCATTCACCTGAAAATGACGCTGACCGCGAGAGAAGCGGCAGAGTACAGCAACATCGGCATCAACAAGATTGACAGTATGCTGCGTTCGCCCAACTGTCCCTTCGTTCTGTTCGTTGGGACAAAGAAGCTGGTAAAGCGTAGGGAGTTTGAACAGTACATCAGTCGCACAATGGCAATTTGAAGGTAAGTTCACTATTGAGAAAATGAAGCCCTTGTGCTACAATTAAAAATTGCATAGGGGCTTCTTCTCATAGTGAGAAAGGAGTTTCCGAATGGGTAAAAGTTTACGAGGCAAAGAATGCGGCAAGGGTATCTGCCAGAGGAAGGATGGATTATACAGCGCAAGATTTGTAAGCAGCGAAGGAAAGCGTCAGGTCAAGTGCTTTTCCTCACTTCCGGAAGCCCGGAACTGGCTGGAAGATGCCAAGTATGCAGACCGGCATGAGGATGTATTTGCTCCTTCGGATATGACGGTAACAGAGTGGTTTGAGTTCTGGATCAGTCATATCGTTGGGGACTTAGCTCCGAACACAAAGCGGAATTACCGGGAACGGTACGAGTACAATGTGAAACCTGTAATCGGCAAAATGCGTCTCACAGATGTCAAGCCCATGCACTGCAAGATGGTTTTCAATCGAATGGAACCGTCGTATGCTGGCTCAACCATCCGTCAGACCTATATTGCAATGGGAACGATGTTTCGGGCGGCTGTGATGAACGACATGATTCAGAAGCATCCGATGGACGGTGTTCGCTTTACCAAGCCTGTCCGCGCGGTGGATGACATCAAATGCCTTACAACGGATGAGCAGCAGAAATTCATGGAGGCAGCCAAACGCTCCCACAACTACGCGCAGTATGCGCTGATTCTGGAAACAGGGCTGCGGACAGGTGAAGTGATCGGTCTGACATGGGACGCCATCGACTGGAAGGCTCGGACTCTTACGGTAAATAAGACGTTGGAGTTTCGACATAAGCAAAAGGTGTGGCGTGCTGGACCTCCCAAGACGCAGCAAAGCTACCGCACCATCCCGCTAACCAATCATGCTTATGACATCTTGAAACAGCTCTATTCTCAGGTTTCGGAGCGAAAGGAATCTGAATTGCTCAACTCCACGCTGGAATACATGGATCGGCGCACGGGAGAAACCGCAAGCCTGTGTATGCGCGATCTTGTATTTGTGAATTGGCGCACCGGGGAACCGGCAAAAAACAGTTCCTATGATACCCACCTTTACAAGCTGTGCGACGAGGCAGGAATCCGGCGCTTTTGTATGCACGCCCTGCGGCACACCTATGCAACCCGTGCAATCGAAAGCGGGATGCAGCCGAAGGTGCTTCAAAAGCTGCTCGGTCACGCAAGCATTAAAACAACAATGGATCGTTACGTTCATGTGACGGATGATTCCATGTCAAAGGCCGTATTGCAATTTGAAAAAACACAGCAAAATCAAAATGGTACAGTAATGGTACAGTGAGCGCCATTTCCGTGCCGCAAACCCTTGAAAAATAAGGAGATAGAGGAAATTATGAAATTAGGTATCGTGGGACTGCCGAATGTTGGCAAGTCCACCCTGTTCAACGCCATCACCAACGCTGGTGCTGAAAGCGCCAACTACCCCTTCTGCACCATCGACCCCAACGTGGGCATGGTGGCAGTGCCGGATGCACGGCTGGACAAGCTGGCAGAGATCTATGAGCCGGACAAAAAGACCCCGGCGGTCATCGAGTTCGTGGACATCGCCGGTCTGGTGAAGGGCGCCAGTCAGGGTGCGGGCCTTGGCAACAAGTTCCTGGCCAATATTCGCGAGACCGATGCCATCGTCCATGTGGTCCGCTGCTTTGACGATGAAAACATTATGCACGTGGTGGCGGACGCCGGCACCAATGTGCCCGTAGATCCCGTGGGGGATATCGAGGCCATCGATATGGAGCTGATCATGGCGGATCTGGACATGGTCCAGCGCCGTGTTGACAAGGCCCAGAAGGCCGCCAAGGGCGACAAGAAGTTCCTCCATGAGGTGGAGGTATTCAAGGCCCTAGCGGAGCATCTGGACGGCGGCAAGTCTGCCCGGACCTTTGACTGCTCCGATGATGACAAGGCCCTGATCGCCACCTCCGACCTGCTGACCCTAAAACCCATCATCTACGCCGCCAACATGGACGAGGACGGCTTTGCCGACTGCGAGAGCAATGACTATTTCCGGGCTGTCCGCGAGCT
>Ga0129311_1001333_pt1 | contig 17646 bp, 11 predicted proteins | sample Go1ome_FD_94435 | JGI IMG/M metagenome (GOLD analysis project Ga0129311, IMG submission 94435) | Western lowland gorrila individual fecal microbial communities from Wisconsin, USA - Go1022B metagenome | ecosystem: Host-associated > Mammals > Digestive system > Large intestine > Fecal | place... | reverse complement strand
GGGAGCCAGGGTGGATGTCAATATTGATGCCTTTGATGTGGATGTCGTAGCCAAGCGCTCGCTGGACCGCGTCGGCAAATATGCGGTTGCTGCCTTTGCGCGCAATGTCTTTTCCAACCGGGAACTTTTCTTGAAGAGGGCACTGGATATCATAGGCAGTCTGGTTGGCATGGTGATATTGGCGGTTGCTACGGTTTTTGTGGCGCCGGCGATCAGGCTTACCTCTCCGGGACCGGTATTTTTTGGACAGACGCGTGTAGGCAAAAACGGCCGCAGGTTTACCTGTTATAAATTCCGCTCCATGTATCAGGATGCAGAGGAACGCAAAAAAGAACTGATGGCTCAAAATGAAGTGGATGGGTTGATGTTCAAGATGACGGATGATCCCCGGATTACCAAGGTCGGAAGGTTTATCCGCAGGACCAGCATTGATGAACTGCCGCAATTCTGGAATATTTTAAAGGGCGATATGAGTCTGGTAGGGACAAGACCGCCGACGGTGGATGAATTTGAACAGTATGAGGCCAGGCATAAGTGCCGTCTGAGCATGACACCGGGGCTTACAGGGCTCTGGCAGATCAGCGGGCGCAGTGAGATCAAGGATTTTGATGAAGTGGTCAAGCTGGACATGCAGTATATCGATAACTGGTCGATCGGACTGGATGTCAAGATATTGATAAAGACGGTCAAGACAGTACTGACCGGGCGGGGCTCGAGATAAAGGAGAATGAGATGGACAATCAGGAAATTGAAAGAGAAATTGATATCAAGGATGCGGTGTTTTATCTGCTGTATCACTGGAGAAGCATACTGGTGGGTGCACTCATAGGCCTGATCCTGCTTGCCGGCTACAAGTATATCAGCTTTGATACGACACCGGTAAGTGAAGTGAGCGAGGAGCAGAAGGCATATGATAGAGAGGTCAAGATATACAAGTTAAATAAAGCCAGTTATGATACGCAGACAGCATCTTATGAAAAGCAGTTAAAGCAGCTGCAGAATTATATGGAGACATCTCCATTGATGAAGATTGATCCCATGCAGGAGTCCTATGCAAGTGCTGAACTTTATGTAGAGATCGCGCTTGAAGATTTGGCGCAAATTCCGGAATCTGCCAATATGGATGTTGCAGATCAGGTATTGGGAGCATATGAAAGTTTTATCAATAAAGGAATTGATTTATCAACGATTGCCAAGGATAATGGAGTCAAGGAAAGCATGATAAAGGAGCTTGTATATGCGGCAGTCGATTATGATGCGAATATGGTTAATGTTGAAGTGATCGCACCGGATGAAAAGCTCGCTGATCAGATTATGAAAGCGGTTATCAAACAGACCCAAGGGCAGACCGAGGAGATTTCTGAAAGTATAAGGGTGCATAGAGCGGTTTTTGTCAATGAAACGCAGGGAGTGCGCTCTGATGATGAGCTTTTAGATAAGATAAGCAATATGTATAATCAGGTAAGTTCTATTCAATCTGCCCTGACCAATGTCATGACCAATGCAGAAAATCTGGAAGAGCCGGTGGAGCAGGATTTTTCTGTAAGTGCAGGACCGGTAGCGGTTTCCAAAAAAACATTACTCAAGTTTGGACTTATTGGTTTTGTAGTAGGAGCATTTGTGATGTGTGGTGTTTATGCCTGTGCATATCTTTTTGCCGGAGTGCTTGCTACAGAAGAGGAGCTCAAGGATGCCTTTGGTTGCTTCCTTTTAGGAGCATTTGCCCCCGGATATAAAAAGCAGGGTGCTTTGGACCGATTGCTTTACCGGATGGCCGGAGTGGAGAAGCGCACAGATGATGCGATAAGCAACCGCATTGCGCAAAATGTTATCAGCCTTGCAAAGCCGGGACAGAAGGTTTTGCTGACAGGAACGGTTTCCGATGAATTATTGCAGGACACCATGTCTATACTAAAGGATAAAGTACAGGATATTCAGTTGACTGTCAGTGGCTGCTTTACGGAGGATGCTTCTGCGATCGGTATGGTGTCTGCGGCCGATAAGGTGATTGTTGTGGAAAAGAGAAGAGAAAGTAAATTTGCAGAGGTGCAGAAGCTTTTAGAGACGATTGCCAATATGGATAAGCCGGTTATGGGATATATTATGTACTAATGTAAGATATCGGGAGATTTAAATATGTTAGACCAAAATAAAATACATCTTGCCAAAATTGTAAATGTTATTTGTTTGATTGTGGCAGGGATGTATTTTATTTTTGCCAATATCCGAGCTACGGTGTATTGTTTGACTGTGTCAGATGATATACACTTATACTTTGCAGCCGTACTGGGTGTTGTGGCTGTTGTGAGGTTGTTTGTCTTTAAGCTGCATCGGGAGTATCAGTTTTGGATGGCGGTTCTTTTTTCTGTATGTGCTGTCATTTCCTTTGTGGTATCCGGATATGTCTTTCTTTTGCCGTTGGCTGCTCTGATGCTGGCAGTTGTTAAACTGCCGCAACAGATGATATACAGGACTGCATTCGCAGTACAGGGTTTTGTGCTGCTGGTTGCTTTACTTGGAGTGCAGACAGGTGCTATAGATGATCTGATCTATTACACTGAAAGAGATGGTTTTCGTCATTCATTTGGAATTGTTTATCCGACTGACTTTGCAACACATCTGGTATTTTGGGTTTTTCTTTTATATGTTGTGCATTCTGCAGGAAAAAAAATGCAAACAATATTTGCGATTATTATTTCATTGGGTATTTCGTACTTTTGTTGTTCTGCCAAATGCTCAGCTGTTTTATTGGTTTTATTCCTGCTTTTGATCCTTTGGAATATGATTTACTCAAAGTGGAGCCGTGTGAAGTGGATCGGTGGCTTGCAACACATAGTATCTTGGATGGAAATTATTGCAATGCCAGTACTGGCCGTGCTTTCTATTGTTATGACATGGTTCTACAGCAATCAGAAACCATATATGGTACGTATAGACGGATTTTTAACGAACCGGTTATCAATGGGACAGAGGATCCTCTGTGATCAGGGGATAAATCTTTTGGGCAAAAAAGTAGATTTGACCGGTGCGGGAGCTTCATTGGGATATAATATGGGATATTATTTTATTGATAACGGTTATCTCATGATTGCTATCCGGTATGGAGCAATCTTGTTATTGATCTTATGTGCCTTTTATGTTTATTCCATGATCCGGTATAAAAAGACATCAGCCTACAGATTGATGAATGTATTGTTCCTGATTGCTGTGCAGGCGGTTATGGAGCATCACATGATAGAAGTATGGCTCAATGTATTTTTGTTGAGTGCTGTTCTGGATTTATCAGCTGATTGTAGTGTATCAAAAGAGCAGTCATCAGATAATGCAGCTGTGGCAGGAGTTAAGAAAAATACGATCAGGAGAAGAATGATACTTATAGTATCAGCCCTATTGTTGGTAATTGTGCTTTGGTGGGGATTGAACTGGTTTTTGACATTGGCTCGCACATATATTTGCATGAATGGCTTTGATGTTGTTGATGACCAGATAATTGTCCTGCTGCTTCATATGATAGGTGCTGCGTTGCTTCTCCTGCTTTTGTATAATGCATTTAAGGTATTTTCTGCTGTCTGGAAGGGGAAGAAGTTCTTAAAGTCACAGGTTGTTGTCGAATCTGTGACTGAAGCTGTGATTGTGCTGGTTTTTATTGTGTCGGGGATTGCTATGCGGCACAATGTTTTACAAGGACATCCGAAGTATGCCGATTCCATGCAGGAGGAAAAAGAGGTGCTTCTGGCTTTGACCTCGGCAGATGATTTTGACGGTAAAATCTATGTGTCAGATGCTCCGGCGGTGTACCGGTATTATTTTGGCAGGGTTCAAAGGACTGTTTTTACACCGGAAGTGCTTGCATGGCAGAAGGATACGGTGTTTGTCGTCCCCAATACTATGGAAAACCGTGTTTTGATACAGGATGGATATACCTATACCCGGATCAGTTCCCTGCACGGTCTGTATACCAATAGTGATGTGGTAAGAGATATTTTGAAAGATATGGGATATGATGTATCGGATTGTTATAACTACCGCCGTTATTATACGACTGAGGATATTGTAAGATACAATACGGATATTATAGTAGATGAGGATGGTAAAGTGATTGCCAGACCATGGCTTCCACTGATCAATGGCCCTTATGATACAATTTTTTCGGGAACAATTAATTTGAAAATGGATTTTTCGGTATATAATTATGAGTGGGCATCGTCGGATGATGTAATTGCTGATATTTATATGATGTGCGCTACGGATTATACTTATTGGCAGTTGGAGCTTACACCGGAATATCTGGACGAAAACGGACACTTTTATTTAGAAGGGAATATTGGTGTATGGCATGATATGGGTAATGTAGAGTTTCGAATCATTCCACGTGAGGAGACACAGATTAAGATTAATGAATTGAGTTACCAGAAAATAAGCAATGAGTTAGAGTAGTAATAATGAAATCCTGGCAAAAGGGAGAAACTGATGGAATCCACACAAAAAAAGAAGTTTATAGGGAAAATACAAAATGTAAAAATGTTCAAAGAAATATTATTGGTAACAGTTATTGCTGCTATTATCAATGTCTTTGTGTTTTGTAATTTATCAACGATGGCAGGCAGCACATACCAAGAGGTGGAAGCTGATTTATCAAGCCTTGGGGATCAGTGTGTGCATTCTGTTTTACAGAATGATGGATCTGTATATGTGACACCGGAGGGTGGCTTTCTGGAGATTACCGGTCTTGATTGCAGGACAAAGACGATTTCTCTGATGCTTGAGACCGAAGATGAGCAGATTATAAAAGGTGAGATTTATACAAAAGCAGATGGTCATGCATATCAGTATAATTTAAATTGTTATTTTCAGTTTAATGCTGATAATGGCGAAGTGATAAAAGCATTGAGCAGCCAGGGAAAGCTGCACAGTATCAATATTCACATTCTGGAAAGTGAATCGGGGGTATATGTCAGACAGATCATTTTCAATAAACAACAGGCATTTTCATTCAATTTTGTGACTTTTTTTATTTTGTGTCTGATCGGATGCGGGCTCGTATATATATTTGAAAAAGGCTGGACAACTGTTTTGCTGGATTTGACACAGAAAAAACAGAGGATGGTTTTGCTTGGTGGTATTCTGCTTCCCATAGCAGTGGCATTATTTCTGTTTGTTGCTTCAAAACCGCAGGATGAGACGTTGCTGGTCTCATATGAAAAGGGGAACAAGGCCAATCTGCCAATTCAGCAGATGCTGATGTTTGATTCATTTCATGAGGGTACGGTCCGGTTGAATCTTGAGGTTGATCCCAATTATCTTTTGCTTGATAATATATATGACCGGTCGGAGAGAACGGAAAAAGGCTACAATTCTTATTGGGACATGGCTTTTTATAATGGGAGCTATTACAGTTATTTTGGAACATTGCCGATTGTTGCATTTTATGAGCTGTTTTATATATTGACCGGATACTTGCCCGGAGTAACATTCCAGATGTTTCTTTTTTCGATTATAGGGATTTTGGGCTATTTTGCGGCTACATATGATGTACTCAGATATTTCAGGCTAAGGTCCTCTTTGTTTTATTACATAATTGGAAACTGGGCGTTGATCACGGGGTCATTTTTCTTTATTATTTCAAGAAGCTCAGAGATATATACAATACCGATCATATGCGGCCTGGCATGCCTTTTATGGGGGATTTCTTTTGCATACAAGGCTGTCTTGTGCAATAAAAAAAGAATACGTATTTTGCAATATGTGTTGTGTGGCCTGATGTTAGTGGGAACCGTTGCTTTGCGGCCGCCGGTGCTTCTGATGATGCTGGCGTTTATTATGCCGCCGTTTGTAAAGATATTGTTGGATAAAGAACTGACCATCAGACAGAAGCTTACAGATGTGGCTTCCTTTGGTATTCCGGTTTTGATGGGGGCTGTCGTGATCATGCTGTACAATTATGCACGATTTGATTCGCCGTTTGAATTTGGTGCACGTTATCAACTGACGGTAAGTGACATACAGTACAATCATGTGACTATGGATTTTAACAATATCCTTACGGCATTATATAGTTATGCATTTAAGGGTGTGGAAATCCGAAGCACATTTCCGTTTCTCAATTATAAGATCAATCAGTTCAGTAATTTTGCAATAGGAAAATACTTATATCAGGAATATACGATGGGGGTTTTTGCCTTCCCTTTCAACGTGCTTGCGCTTGGTGTCTTTATGTTGCCGCGGAAGAAGGAATATAAAGAGTTGAAGATTATGACCGGCATTGTACTTTTGGCAGCGTTGTTTTTGATAATATTTGATTTTGGCATGGGTGGTTTGGTCTATCGATATGCCGGCGACTTTGCAATTGGTTTTTCGATGTGTGCTTTTATCATGCTCATATATATAAGCTCGCATGACTGGAAGAACGGCCTAAAGATTCAAATTCTGATGGTTGTGATCATTGGAATAACTTTACTTATGGGTGGGCTGTTCCTGTTTGGAGATGATCAGATTATACATCCGATCAGTTATGAAAACCCCAATATTTATTTGTTTTTTGCAAATCTGTTCGATATATAGTATAATACATGTATTATTGCAAATGAGAATTGGTTTATGTTGTTTAAGTGTTAAAAATATTAAAAAGGGAGGATGTAACCAGTATGAAAAAGAAGCTTTTGGCTGCAATGGTCATAGGAATCGGTTTATTATGCGGTTTAGGCACGGTACAGGTTCGTGCAGAGGAGATACCACAGGAGAGTATTATGGTGGAGACACCGGAAAGTCTGATGGAGGAAGAGGATGTCTCTGATAACTCTGTTCTGTATACGGAGAGCTCCGCACTGAGCAAAGGACGGACATATTTTACGGCAACGGACATTCGCGGTGGACAGAACAGGACATTTGATCCGACCAATGGTAAATACAAGATAATTGTGTTTGGATCAATACCGGCATGCGGATATTCTACTGCTACATTAGAACGTATGGATTCTGTATATCAGTATCTGGATACTTCCAAGGTAGATGTTTTTTGTTTTGATATCAAGCGAAATGATGCAGGTACGATCAAAAATTATTTATCTTCCAAGAAAATCTCTGCAGATACCTTTGTGGCTTCAAAAGAGGTAAATTCGGCAGTCACCAAATTGTACAATGATTGTTTTTATGCTGCATTAAATAATGGACAGGTGGATGGTGATACGTTTTCTTATACAATGCCCTTGGTCATATATGTTGATGGAAGCGGTAATATTCTGAAGACAACAGCCGGTATACAGTCAGTTGATCAGATTTTGGACAATATGGTCGGATGCGGCATTAAGTTGTTGGACAAGCCCAGAAACGGCGTTGTCAATACAACTGTTGAGTCAAGGTCCAAGCATGTCAAGGTACAAAACTATGTAAAACGCCTTTACAATATGGCAATGGAGCGTGAGGCAGAGTCGAATGGATTAAATGACTGGGTAAGCAAGCTCGAATCCGGTAAAGAGACCGGAGCGAGTGCGGCGTATGGCTTCTTCTTTAGTAGGGAATATATCAACAAAAATGTCAGCAATGAGGTATTTTTGGAGACCTTATATATGGTTATGATGAACCGTCCTGCGGATGAGGCGGGAGAAAAGAACTGGCTGACACTTTTAAATGAAGGTGTATCCAGAGAGTTTGTATTTAAAGGATTTTCCGAATCAGAGGAATTTACTCAGATATGCAAAAACTATGGCATTACAAGAGGTAGTATTGCATTGACCGAAAATAGAGACAGAAATGAAGGTGTGACCCGTTTTGTGAGCAGGTTGTACCAAAATGCTCTTGGACGTAATGCTGACCGGATAGGATTGAATACCTGGTGCGGAGAAATCTGCGATAAGAGGCAAAGCGTAGAAGATGTATCCACAAAAGGCTTCTTCCATTCTCGCGAATTTGTCAACAAAAAGGTTTCTAATGAGGAGTATATTAAGATTTTATACCGTACCTTCCTGGGTCGTGAGGCAGATCCGGTTGGAATGCGGACATGGACGACCGAAATGAAAAATGGCAAGTCAAGAGATGAGATTTTATATGGCTTCTCACGCTCAAAGGAATTTAAGCAGATTATGGCAAAATATGGCTTATAGAATATTATGAGCCTTCGGAGAAAATATGAATTGTAAAAGATTTTTAATTACAGGCTGTTCAGGATTTGTCGGAAGACATTTCCTGAACTGTTTGTATGAAAAAAAACAGCAAATGGATATTCTTGGGATTGATATGAAAGCTCCCACTTTTGATCTGGACCGCTATGCGGATAGGCTGCATTTCTCATTTTGTGAAGTGAATCTGCTTGATCGGGACAGATTATATCAGGTGCTTGCGGAGTTTAAGCCACAATATATCCTGCACCTTGCTTCCTTTAGTTCAGTGGCATACAGCTGGCAGCATCCGGAGGATAGCTTTGTCAACAATACCAATATTTTTTTGAATTTGACAAGTGTATTAAAGGAATTGCAGCTGCCCTGTCGCATATTATCCGTTGGATCGTCAGAGGAATATGGTAATGTATCAGATGCAGATCTTCCGTTGAGGGAGGATATGTATCTTAAGCCGGTAAGCCCATATGCTGTGGCCAGAGTTTCACAGGAAATGCTTGCCAGAGTTTTTGTAGACAATTATGGACTGGATATTATTCTGACTCGTTCCTTCAATCATATCGGACCTTGGCAGGATGAAAGATTTGTAGTGCCCAGTTTCATACGCAGAATTCTAAATATTCTGGATGAGGCATCAAATTCAGGGAGTGGTGTATCAGACACAGATCCTGTTAAAGGGGAAATTGAGACAGGAGATGTTTCGATTGTACGTGATTTTGTCGATGTAAGAGATGTGGTAGAGGCTTATTATCTATTGCTGATGCGGGGCACAGCGGGAGAGATTTACAATATATGCTCCGGACATGGACTTACATTGTCAGATATTGTATCCCAGATTGGGGAGCTTTGTGGTGTACAGGTTCATACAAAGGTAAATCCGGAGTTTGTTCGTCCAAATGATAACAGGGTTGTGATCGGCTCCTATGATAAGATTGCTACGGAGTTAGGCTGGCAGCCTATCATTCCCTGGAAAAAAACTCTTTCAGATATGATTGACTGTATGAAGGATAAAATGAATTGAAAAAAATATTTAAAGAGCTTACAATTCCACAATTCATATTGCTTTTATTGTGTATTTTTGAAGTAGTCTGTGTTTCATTTACATTTTTGAGATGGGATCTGACTGCTTTAGTTATCGTGTACGGAGTGCTTTGCGTCATTCTGACCGGGATATTTATCCGGACAGGTGCAGGGCATTCTTTTTTGTTGAAGAAAAAAAAGTATGAATGGGTGGAATTATTATATATGGCTGTTGCTTTAGCTTTGATTATATTTCAGCTTTATGTGGTCATGTTTTATCAGCACAACGATGCTGATGATGCGTGGTATGTCGGAACCAGCGTGACAGCATGGCAGACGGATCGGTTGTTTGAGTATTCACCTTATACAGGCAATCTGCTGGATTGGTCTGATGCCAGGGAGTATATTTTATCGCCTTTTCCAATTCTGATGGCGGTAGTAGCCCGAATTCTGCATATTCATCCCACAATTTTATGCCATGAAATTGTACCTGTTGTGGTGATAAGTGTAGCATATGGGGTCTATGGAATGCTGGGGACAGAGCTTTTTGGTGCGGCTGATAAAATGGATGGTAATGTCGAAAATAGTCACAGTAGTTACAGAGTATGGCTGTTCCTGATTTTCATCAGTTTATTGAATCTTTTCGGTTTTTATTCAACACGTACGACAGGAACATTTTTGTTGCTGCGTAGCTGGCAGGGAAAAGCAGTATATTGCGCTGTGATGCTGCCGCTTATGTTTTATTATATGTTAAAGGTGTTTAAGGAACCGTCCGGGAAATGGCTGATTGGAGTATACTTGACATCCTTTGCTTCCTGTATGATCTGTTTTTCGGCTGTGACGTTGACACCTATGCTGGTTGGAACCATGTGTCTGATCTATGCGATTGTAAAAAAAGATCTGAAGGTGCCTTTTCAACTGGCAGGAAGTGTGATTATCAATGTTGTTTTATTGGCAATGTATGTTCTGATATAAAAGAGGAGTATCATGGACTATATCAAGACTTTATTTGTATTATACAATGATAAGGGGATTCTGATCCTGCTTTATCTGATAGGGGCGGGATTGATTGTGTGGCTTGAAAAGAAAAAAGAAAACAAGATGGTTTTTGCCTATTCCGCATGTTTTCTGCCGCTTGTCATTTTAAATCCGCTTGTGGGATATGTGATGGAAAAAGCTGATGTCATGGCATATCGTATGGTGCGTATTTATTGGATTCTGCCGGTAGTGTGGGTGATTGCCTATGGTTTTGTGCTATTGGTTGACAGGTTAGGCAAAAAGAAGCAAATCCTGGGAGCTGCTGTTACTATTGGTCTTGCTATGGTCATTATTATTGCGGGACAGCCTTTGATGACAAAGGACAATTACAGGAAGGCAGACAATATCTATAAGCTTCCCAATGAGGTAATTGAAGTTGTAGATAAGATCAACGCTGACTATAATGCAGGGCTTTCGGAAAGCCGTATGTCAGTAATGCCGGAGGAGCTGGCCACTTATGCGAGACTCTATGATGGCACATTTCCTCTTTTGTATGGGCGAATGGCTGACACCGATGCTGCGGGCCGTATATATTCATTTATGGGATATGATACACTAAATATGCAGGAAATCGCGGACGGTGCTTTACATGAAGGCTGTGGATATTTGGTTCTGGATAGTGAAAAGGCCTGTGAAAATGCACCGGATGAAGCAAAGGTCACAGAGTTTGCGAGAGTTGGGAAGTATTGCCTATATCGGCTAAATTAGGTATAATAGATGTGTTTTGGTTGAAAATGATAAAGTGATAAAAATTAGGAGAATAGATACATGAATTTTTTACGTGAGCTTTATAACAATCGCCGATTGATATTTAAGCTTTCCAAAAATGATTTTAAAACAAGATATGCCGGTTCGTATCTTGGAATTATCTGGGCCTTTGTACAGCCGATTGTGACAATTGTCGTATATTGGTTTGTATTTGAAAAAGGTTTAAAGGTGGGAAAGACTTTATCAGAGGAAGGAATCAGTGTTCCGTTTGTGCTCTGGCTGACAGCCGGACTGGTGCCGTGGTTTTTCTTTTCGGAGGCGCTTAATAACGGAACCAATGCTCTGATAGAATATAAATATCTGGTGCAAAAGGTAGTATTTAATATTTCCGTGCTGCCTGTGATCAAGATTTTGGCAGCGCTGTATGTACATGTTTTCTTTGTATGCTTCACAGTGCTTTTATTTGCCTGCTATGGGATGTCGCCGGATCTGTATACATTGCAGGTAATATATTATTCGTTTGCAATGTTTGCTCTTGTATTGGCCTTGTGTTATTTTACCTGCTCTGTTGTGGTTTTTTTCAAGGATTTATCCCAGATCATCAATATCGTTTTGCAGGTTGGTGTATGGGCAACTCCGATTATGTGGCAGCTCAGTATTTTAAAAAGTCCGGTGCTGCAGTTTATTTTCAAGCTGAATCCGCTCTATTATATTGTCAATGGATATCGTGGAGCTTTGATTGACAAGGTATGGTTTTTTCAGGAATGGAAGCTGACAATTTATTACTGGATACTTGTAATTGTTTTATTTATGATTGGCAGCAGGTTGTTTAAGCGGTTAAAACCGCATTTTGCAGATGTGTTATAGATGTTATTTGCAGAAAGGATGCAGATATGAGCGAAGATATTGCTATTTCAGTAGAAAATGTCAGCAAAATATATAAATTATACAATAAGCCATCTGATCGCTTAAAGGAAGCGCTTGGCTCTAAAAAGGTAATGGCAAAGGAACATTTTGCATTGGCGGATGTCTCATTTCAGGTTGGAAGAGGCGAGACAGTTGGTATTATTGGTACCAATGGATCAGGAAAGTCTACAATCTTAAAGATTATTACTGGAGTTCTCAATCCAACAGGCGGAAAGGTCGTAATTGATGGACGCATTTCCGCGCTGCTTGAGCTTGGAGCCGGGTTCAACATGGAATATACCGGTGTGGAAAATGTGTATCTGAACGGTACGATGATGGGCTTCTCTAAAGAAGAGATTGATGCAAAGTTAGATGATATTCTTTCATTTGCTGATATTGGTGATTTTGTTAATCAACCTGTCAAGACCTATTCATCCGGTATGTTTGTGCGCCTGGCTTTTGCTGTGGCGATCAATATTGAGCCGGAAATTTTGATTGTTGATGAAGCCCTTTCGGTTGGTGATGTATTTTTTCAGTCCAAGTGTTATCACAAGTTTGAAGAATTTAAACGTATGGGCAAGACCATACTTTTTGTAAGTCATGATTTAAGTTCCATAAGCAAGTACTGTGACCGTGTTATTTTACTTGATAAAGGTCATAAGAGAGCAGAGGGAGCCCCGAAACAGATTGTTGATATGTACAAAAAGCTTTTGGTTAATCAGCTCCATGAGGATGATGATCCGGAGAGTATTGCATCGGGAAAGCTGGAGGCTGATCAAATATCTGATAGTACCGGAAATGATCAGGATGAGTTGAAGGCAGCTCAAAAGCTATGGAAGGATTCGCTGGTTCTCAATCCGAAGATTGTTGAATATGGTGAGAAACAGGCAGAAATTTATGATTTTGCCATCAAAGATGAAAATGGCGTAGTGACCAATACGATTGAAAAAGGCAGCAAATGTCAGTTTTGTATGAAGGTAAGGGCCAATCGGGACGTGGAAAATCCTATTTTTGCATTTACGATTAAAAATTTGCAAGGAACGGAAATTACGGGAACCAATTCCTATTTTGAAGGTCATGAGATCGGAGATCTCAAGGCAGGAGAAGAAAAGAAGATTACGTTTACCCAGTATATGAATCTGCAGGGAAATGAGTATTTGCTTTCGTTTGGCTGCACCGGATATATTCAGGGAGAATTTCATGTATATCATCGTTTGTATGATGTGTGCAATCTGACAGTTGTTTCGTATAAAAATACAGTCGGTTTTTATGATATGAATTCGGAAGTGGAGATTGTCTGATATATTTATTCACGTTTTTTGATGTTATGATGATTAAAAACACAGTATTGATGCAGGAATGGAAAGAGGTTAAATATGCCCAAGGATAGCAAGGTTGAAGATAGACTGAATCTGACGTACTATAGTGGAGCGGACGTGTACTCGGATGGAGCTGTGGAAGATACACTCCTCAATATTGCTAAAAATAATACTGAGGAGCAGCTTAATCATGTGATTGCCGATACGCGCGATTGGGGGATTTTGTATCATTTTTCACATATTCGGCAGAATATCGTATCGTGGCTTCCGATCGGAGATAGTGATACAGTATTGGAAATTGGTTCCGGATGTGGAGCGATTACCGGTGCTCTTGCAAAAAAAGCACAAAAGGTGACATGTGTCGATTTATCTAAAAAACGCAGTCTGGTTAATGTATACCGGAATGATGCTTATGATAATATTGAGGTTATGGTTGGTAATTTCAAGGATGTAGAGCCAAATCTGCCAAAGTTTGATTATGTGACACTAATTGGAGTTTTTGAATACGGGGAGGCTTATATCGGTGGAGATACACCGTATGAGGATTTCCTGAAGATAATTAAGGCTCATATCAGGCCGGGTGGAAGGCTTATCATTGCAATTGAGAATCGCTGGGGCATGAAATATTTTGCCGGATGCAGAGAAGATCATTTTGGAACTTTTTTTGAAGGTATCAATGGTTATCCGGTAGGGAAGGGTGTAAAGACCTTTACACGGATGGAACTTGAGGAAATGTTTGATAAGTGTGGATTTTTGAAGCGTACTTTTTATTATCCATATCCGGACTACAAGCTGCCTCGTGTGATTTATTCAGATGATTATCTGCCAAAACCGGGAGATCTTCGCATCAATCATGACAATTATGATAGAGACCGTTTTGTTGTGTTTAATGAGGATAAGGTATTGGATGATGTGATAAACGAGGGTGTATTTGATAAATTCTCCAATTCATATCTTGTAGTGCTGGAAATATGATAACAGCGAACCTGAAAAAAGAAAAGAAAGAGCATAATATGGATATTATTTACAGTAAATTTTCCAATGACAGAAGAGATGAATATGCAATTGTAACCAACATCCTGAAAGATGCGGATGGCAATCGCTATATTGAAAAGCTTGCAGCAAAACAGGCCGGGCAGCAGCATATTGATAATCTTTCCGTTTGGGAAACAAAACTGAGAGAAGAGTATAGTGGTACTGGCATCAGGCCAAATGAAATGGTAGAAAAAGATGGAAAAAAATATTTCCGTTATGTCCATGGAACTGCGTTGGATGCTGTTTTAGATCAGTATTTAAGGAATGATGATGTAGATACGGTTGTATCAATACTCGGTCGCTACATCAATCTGATTGTCAGAGTACATGATGATATCGATTTTGAAATGACAGAAGAATTTCGGACGGTCTTTGGAGAGGTTGTCTTTCCGGATCGTATGAGATGTGCCGGAGTGACCAATATTGATATGGTTACTGAAAATCTGATGATCTGTAGTAAAGGTTCAGAAGACATTTTTGAAAATGACTGTCAGATGATTGATTATGAGTGGACTTTTGATTTTCCGATACCGGTACATTTTGTCATCTATCGTATTTTACATTATTACATGGAGACCAAAGCGGAACGTGCTGTATTAAAAGGCATGAATTTGTATGAGAAATTTGGTCTGTCCACCAGAGAGCTTGCCTTGTATCGTGAGATGGAAGCACATTTTCAAAGCTATATTCTGGGAGATATGAAACCACTTTGGATGATGCATGATGATATTGTCAAACCGGCAGTTTCCATGGCATCAATGGAAGATAATCTGAAATATGATGAAAAGCGCGTCAATATGGAGGTCTTTTATGACTTTGGAGAGGGGATTAAGCCGGAAAGCTGTGTGTTATATCAGCGTACAGTAGGACCGGATGGATTTGTGACAGTCCGCATTCCGGTAAGAAATGCGCGAGTGATCCGGCTGGATCCAAGCAGCAAGCCGTGTATTACGATTATCCGGGATGTAAAAGGTTTGTATGTGCCAAGAGGTTCTTATCCGATCGCATATCGCACCAATGCTTCACTTGAAAAAAACGGAGCCTGTATTTTTGGATTTGATGATGCACAGATTTACTTTGAAAATATCCGTGAAAATACACAGGAAGTAGAGGTGACACTTTCCGTCTTATCTGATAATTTTGATACCCGTATCAATGTTTTTACAGAAAGAGCGGGAATCTCCCCCAATCGCAATTATGATGAGCTGGAACATCATTATCTTACGGCTATGGCTTTGAAAGCAGAAAGGGAGCGTCAGATACAGGAATTGACAGAACGTGCCATGACGGCAGAATGGAAGCTGCACTGTATTTACCGTACGATACCCTACAAGCTGACTAAACCATTCAGGATGTTATATACATGGAGTAAACGTGTGTTGGTTGGGACTCCCAAAAAGAGGCTGCGTTTTGATACGTTCAAGTTGTATTTAAAGGGACAGGGAAAGCAGGCAAAGGCATTTTATGCAGAGCAGTTTGTTGCCAGACGCACACTGCATCTGCAGGATAAGATTGATCGTCTGGTGACACCGGAGACATTAGCCAGGGAAGTGGCTGAAACAGTCGATGGAGATATCAAATTTAGTATTCTGGTACCTGTTTACAATACGCCGGAAGAATATCTGATGCAGATGATTGAATCGGTATTGGCTCAGAGCTATGGCAATTATCAGCTTTGCATTGCGGACGGAAGCGATAAAAAGCATAAAAATGTCGGTCGTATTTGTAAGGGATATACAGATTATGATTCCAGAGTCTGCTATAGAAAATTGAAAAAGAATGGTGGTATTGCAGACAATACCAATGCTGCCTGGGATATGGCAGATGGTGATTATATTATACTTTTTGATCATGATGATCTCTTGCATCCGGAAGCTTTATATGAAGTATATAAAGCAGTCAAAGAGACCGGTGCAGAGTATATCTATACAGATGAAATGGTATTTTACAATAAATACATGACGGATGTGATTTACCATCTCAAGCCGGATTTTTCACCGGATTATCTGCGCGGACTGAATTATATATGTCATCTTTCTGCTTTCTCGTCTAAACTTGCAGAGCGCGTCGGTCGTTTCAGACCGGAATGTGATGGCAGTCAGGATTATGATATGGCACTGCGACTGTCGGAAAAGGCCAATATGGTATATCATCTTCCAAAAGTATTGTATTTTTGGAGATCTCATCCGGGTTCGGTTGCATCGGGGATTGAGGCCAAAACCTATTGCCTGGACAGTGCCAAGAAAGCGTTGCGTGATCATTTAGAGCGAATCGGTATGGCGGGAACTGTGGAAGATTCAGAGTTTGCTTCTGCTTATCGTATCAGATATGAGATTATAGGAGAACCGATGATCTCGATTCTGATTCCCAACAAGGATCATATTGATGAATTAGCTGTTTGTGTTGATTCTATTTTTGGAAAATCTTCTTATCGAAATTTTGAAATCATTATTATTGAAAATGGTAGTGAAGAAACAGCAACCTTTGAATATTATGACGAATTGCGGTCACGGTATGGTGAGCAGATTCGGGTTGTGACCTGGACAGCGGGATTTAATTATGCTGCAATCAACAATTTTGGTGCAAGACATGCCAAAGGCGAGTACCTGCTGCTGTTAAACAATGATACAGAGGTTATTACCCCTGACTGGTTACAGGAGATGTTGATGTTTGCACAACGCGAGGATGTTGGTGTTGTAGGACCGCTGATGTTTTATGGAGATGATACCATTCAGCATGCAGGACTGGTTATTGGTCTTGGAGGTACAGCCGGACATTCCCACAAGGGATTGCCCCGCTATATTGATGGAAAGCCGAATGCCGGTTATTTGTGTAAGCTTGCTGTGGCACAGGATGTTTATGGTGTGACTGGGGCCTGTATGATGATCTCAAAGTCTAAATATGACAAAATGGGTGGTCTTGATGAGGCGTTTGTTGTGGCATTCAATGATGTGGATTTTTGCTGCAGATTGATAAAAGCCGGTTATTATAATGTGTTTACACCGTTTGCGCAGCTGTATCATTATGAATCGAAAAGTCGTGGTTATGAAGATACACCGGAGAAAAAGGCGCGGTTTGCAAGGGAAACAAAGCTTTTGTTGGAACGTCACGGCAAGGAAATCGCTGAAGGAGATCCATTCTATAGTCCGATGTTGACAACGGATACGGAGGATTATGCAATGCGTCGGGATTATAGTGTGTTTATAAATTGAAAAAAGAATAGTGAAGTAGGTGAAGGAATGTGAGTTATGATGAGTATGAAACCTGCATTTTTTAGAAAATATATGGGAAAGATTCTCTTGCTTTTTATTCTTTTGGGAATTGTTGGTATTATTTTTTTATGGAGAGCCGGAAAGCTAAACGGTGAGAGAGAATATGTTATTACACAATATCCCTCGATTACGGATAAACAGGCTATGTGCTATTCTATAACCGACACACAGGGGCATTTTATTATGATTGATGGTGGATGGAGTGATGATGCCAAGGGAGTTAGAAATCTAATTATG
>Ga0129311_1001331_pt1 | contig 17669 bp, 20 predicted proteins | sample Go1ome_FD_94435 | JGI IMG/M metagenome (GOLD analysis project Ga0129311, IMG submission 94435) | Western lowland gorrila individual fecal microbial communities from Wisconsin, USA - Go1022B metagenome | ecosystem: Host-associated > Mammals > Digestive system > Large intestine > Fecal | place... | reverse complement strand
TCCCCACTGCAGAATTAGACCGTTCGCAAATTTGACGTAACCGTTCTGCTCTAATAAGGCAGCTACAATACCGCCGCCTGTAGTTGCGTTGGCCAGCTCGCTCTTTAAGATGTAGTCAAGCATGCCGTTAGAAAAAACAGGTATTTTATCATCTGTAGTGTTGTGGTTAAGCCTAAACGTATACCCGCCAGCGTGCAGCTTGCCGTCCTTATAATAGATAGGCTGGCGGCTGGAGCCGATGGAGCCGCTGCCGAATAACGCCTTGAGCAATGCGTCGGCGCTGGCAGCGCTCACGCCTGTGCCGCCATACTCTTTTGGTAGGACGTTATCTATCCCAAACAACGCTGTAAATTTGCTCTTGACCAGCTCAAAAATCTTAGACACATTGCCGATATTAAGCAGATGTGTCGCCTCAGCGCTCTGGCCGTCATGGGCGTTTTGTACATCGTCATTGGTCGCCAGCGCATAACTATATGCCAGCCGCATCTCCCATGTGCAGTAATTATCAATTACAGTTGTCTCGTTGCCTGTCCATGCAGGCTCCACGTCTGAGGTAGCGCCTGCAATAACGCAGACAGCTACAAGTCCCGGCGGCATTGAGGGTGACGCCACAATATCGCCCACCTTATACTGTGTTTGCGGCTGCCAAAGGCGGTCAGTTAATGCCTTGGCCAGCTCGTTTTGATTTGACAAATAATCTTGCATGTCCGCATCCGTAGTCGGGTTATCGTCACCCGGATAGCGGTTGTAATTGCTAAAATCCAAAATCTTGGGTAATGACATTTAGCTCACTCCTTTCCAATTAACCATTTTTGACAAGATATTGCAGGTTATTCCACGCGGTCACTCCATCGCCTACCTTAAGGTTGCATTTCCCGCCACTCAGCTTTTCGATGCCAAATTCCCCGGCACCCAGCACAGGATTGACTGATTGCCAACTGGCGGTTGTGTCAATGCGGTTATAAGTCTTGCCCTGTTTTTCGTCCAAAACAAAAACATTTCCTACGGCCATTTATAACACCTCCTTTTCAAATCCCTGCCATGTCACATCTGCCGTCACAGCTACCGGGTCACGACTCCAGCCAGCGTCGTTGTTGATACGCCAGAAACGTATCTTACACGGCGTGCGGCTTACAATATCAAGCTGATATGTGCCACGCAGCTCACTTGTAATGCTATCTACCCTTACTGCCGTCGTCTGATAGTTAGGAGTAACTATAGGCAGCACAATGCCTTCTTCGGGCACAGTGATATTTTCAAAATGCTCTTCGCGATCCGGAACGTCAATCACCGCCGTAAGAGCTTTTACAATTGTTTCTTCCTGTCCGGCAGGCGCTGCTACCTTAATTTGGATTTCATCACCGGCACGCACGTCAAATTTCGTAGCATACTGTTTCCAGATATTATCTTTGTTAGCTATTTTGTAGAGGATGTTGGTAGCATTCAAGATGTCATATACCAGGAAGAAATTACCACCGGCAGGCGCGATAAGCTTAGTTGTCATTACAAATGATTTGTAATTCACAACTCCCCAATACGGAGCTGCCGGCTTATCCCAATAGTAGTTTGTTTTATCTACCCAATGCGTTACTGCCATAGTGCTATGTATATAACCATCCGTACGCTTGTTGCCATCTGTCTCGACTGCTTCCCAATCATTATCAGCAAAATTGACGCGATAAAGCACGTTGTCTTCCAAAGGCTCAGCAAAATTAACCAATACACTGGCGAACTTTTTGCTTTCATTTCCGCTGCTATTCACTGCCTTAATCATTATGGTATGCACGCCTTGGCGGACCGTATTGGTTTCATAAGGCTGCGCTGTTATAAGGCCGTCCTGTACTTCGAAGCCACGTTCCCAGTTTGGTATACTGCCCTGTATATATTTCATCCGGAAACCGCTGATATTGTTAATTTTAGGATATTCAAAATCCCAATAGTACCGTCGTTGGCCGTTGTGCAGCACTTCTACATCAAGATTAGTAACATTCGGCGGGAATGTATGGCGTTTGCGGATAATGTACTGATATACCGGTACATCCGCCAAGCTCTGTTCATTACCCATAAAAATGTTAAAGCTCGTGAACTTGAAATAAACAGTTTTACCATCATCGCTATCCAGGAACATTGTTTTGAAAATGCCATCATCGCAGCGAACTAATTTTGCCCCTGCTTTATGCGGAGCTGCATCACTGTTATACTGTCCTCTTACGAGCCCGCTCAGTTTATAATTGCCATTATCCAAAAGCTCTGCCGTAGTATAGCTAAAGCTTTCCTCATCGCACCACAGCAGCGTATCTCCGTTTTCGGCATCATCAGCAGAACCGCTGATAAGCTGGCCGTTAATACTAACTTCCAACTCTGTTGCGTCCTTGGCTATATCGCTTGCCAGCTCGCCATATTGCGCTGAGCTGGTCACCTGCCCCAGCAATCTGTAACCATTATCATTATTACTAACCCAAATATTGCAACCGCCCCAATATTTGCTCTGCCCTTTTGCTGCAATCCAAAGTTCGTTATCGTTATACATCAACGACGGATCTGGTTGAAAGATTACTGGCGGAGCAATAAAGCCTGGCTCAAAATTAAAGTTAATATAAGGCCGCTCATTTTCATGCACATCGAATTCCGTCTTTCCAACTTCCATAGGCGGACGGCTGATTGCCGTAAATGTCAGCTCACCGGTGGCGCTTTCCGTAAGGCTATCAATCATTACCAGTACTCTATCAAGTCCCATATTAGGGTCAGTCAAAGTTACCATATCGCCAACCTCTAAGCGACAAAACGCCCAGCCAAGTTTGAACGTATACTTATTGCGCTCATATTTATTTCGGCGTGCTGCAGCTTCAGCTAATATTACTGCCCTAGTCTTTGTGTAGATATAGTTAGCACTGATTGTATTGGCCTGCTTTACGCCATTAACAGCTATATCTGCAGTATCTTCGTAGCTTACAGATTCTTTAGCATAAGCATTTTCACGATTCAAGAATTCCACACTAAAGCGGTTATACAGTTCACTGCTATCCTTGCGACTATAGCTCACGCAACTGCCATCACTCTGCGCTAAAAAATCATCCGGAGTAAGGTCATACATAACCTTATTATTCGGCTTCCAATCTCCTATAGCGCGATCTTCCCTAGGGACAATTTTGAAAGTATCGTTCGACCAGAATATATAAGCATTGGTCAAGCTTGCAATTTCATTGATAATATCCCTGGCTGCTCTCGCCTCGGTTGCATCACTAGGGGTGCTTATCAACAAATTAGCAGCCTTGCAGTAAGCGCGATAGTTGTCAATTCCAACTATACCGGCATCACTCATACCTACTTTATTCAAAATATACAAAATGTAATCTGCCGGATTGACATCAACCCCATCACCGGTGTCTAGCAGTTGCCCCTTAACTTCGAAATTATAATTCGGCAGGCTGGCGTTACTGCCTAAATCAGCAACACCGGCCATATAAGCAAGACCTGCATACGGCAATGCTTTTTCCGGATGCTTAGCAGTAACATAACCCCATGGTTCCTGATCCGGAGTTCCGCTAAAAAGAGTCAGTCCAATGTTTTCATGCGGATAGGTATATAAATCTTTGTCAATCCATACCTTGCCAATACCCGCTACTGGTCCTTCACACAATCCTAAGATAATAGCAGCTGTGTAAGTATAGGTGATGGTGGTAGTTTTGCCGCCACCGCCTTTACCACTGCGATGTGTTTCACGATGTTCATGAGCTGTAAAATCGTCATAGTAAAGCACATTTCCGCTAATACGAGTTGTACCCAACAGTTCCATAACACAGGAACCATATTCAGCCGTGCTGACGGTAAAACTTGAAATTTTTTCGGCGCGGGTAGTAAAATTAGGTGCTTTGAATATACCCATTATTTATTCCCCCTAAACCGATATACATAGCGCAAGCGCGATTTTCCATGTGCATCAAACAGCATAATTTCATCCATACGCGACAGAATAACTCCCTGCTCCACAACGGAGTGAATTATCTTGTTATTCCCCACATACACAGCGCCATGGCTGCAGCAGCGGCCAAACTGATACAAAATAAAATCGCCTGGCTGAATATCAGCAGGCGCAATTTCGTCGCAGTATTTTGCTACATACCCTTTGAACCATTCATCGCTGTGGTGCAAGTGCCATTCATTGGAATACGGTTTTATTTCAATAGCATCCTTTTTTACTTTGCCCGCACCTTCCAGCACACCAATAAGCAGCATGCCGCAATCTACACCCACACCCTTAATCTTAGCGAAGTTGCGGTGTGGAGTGCCAAGCCAAGTATAAGCTTCTTTTACCATATCCATTACATAAGTACCTCCTTAAGCGGCACAAACGGAGCAATAATACAGCTTTCACTGTCATTGCTGCTTGCTGTCACCTTGCCGCCGGTTGTTGTATAAGCACCTTGCGGATAGTATTTTCGGCGCGGAAATTCTTGGCTCAATCCTTGTGTCTTGGCCTTAACAGTCAGTTCCAGCCGCAGTCCGGCGCATTTTTTTACTTCCACATTACCGCCAAACACACCCAGCACATCCAAAATGTTAAAATCACTGTCAAAAAAGCATCGTTTAAGCTGCAAAGTCGCTCTATCCAGGGTTCCGTCATGTGCCGCCAGCATAATGCCTTTGTTACCAATCTTTGCATCATTTTTAGCAAAAACTGTTACTGTCATAGTATCAACTACAAGGCAGTCATTGATTTTCACCTGTTGGCGTTGCAGCAGCAGCTCATTATGCTTGTATGTGTTGCCGTTATATTCAACAGTTTTATCGGCATTTGTATAATAAAGCACAGTTCCATCAGCCAGGTGCAGTTCAATCAAATCATTGCATATCATATTCTTTTCCCGGTTCAGGTAATTAGATAGTTCTTCGCTTACTGATTTCATCGTACCACCGCCAATGTTATAGATACTTTATTTATGTTATCGAAGATTTTGTTAACGGTTATACCATCTTCACTGAAATGCACCAGCCAATAATATGTGTAATCCGCCGTAACAATGCCAGTAGGAGCTGTCTTAAACTTTATAGCACCATCTTCTACACTATATGCGCTATCAGCTTGTTTAACACCATCAACATACACAGTCACATGCTCAATATATTCTACCGGTTCAACATAGCCGCCTACATTCATAAGCGCCTGGTAATAGCCGTTAGTATTAACCAAAGTTACACCTGTAGCCCTATAATCTTCCGGATCTAGCCAAAGGAATGGTTCATACCGCCCTTTTCTTTCAGCGACGAAGCCCAATAGTTGTCGAGCTTCCTCATCCGTCAAAGCATTATAGCTGGCCTTGATGGTCCATGCCGGATATAGCTGATTGGTCATTGTACGTATGCGCCCAGAGGCAGATTTTTGTACGGTAGTATTCCAGCTCTGTTGTTTAGAGCTTTCCCATGAAAAACGCCTGATATCCGGAAACTTACTATATCCCATTACCATACACCTGCCTCACTCGCAAAATTGCGGTTATTGTCATACAATGCCTGACGCACAACATCCAGCCCGCCACGATTAAGGAAATCACCGAAGCTGGCAGCATCCACAGCGGAAACATTCATAAACAGATTAACGCTCTGCACCTGCCCACCATTGCTGCCGCGTTCCGCCTTATAACCGGCAACACCACCGGAACCGACAAGACCGCCGCTGGCAAATCCTCTCAAACGTCCTGTATTCAAACCATTCAAGAACGGTACGCCCAAACGGTCTACAGCCTGAGCGTTAAGCACGTACTCACCATTTGAGAGCATAGCAGGGATGCTGTCGCTTGTGCCGGTACCGGGACCATCGACCGAACCACCTGTTGCGAAGCCTTTGCCGAAAGCACTGCTCCAACGTGCAGCAAAACCACCACCGCCGCCGGTGCAAGCAGCTACAATGGTTGCGTAAATAGCAGCCTGGATAAGCTGTGCAATAAGCTGTTTCAAGATACTTTTCATAGCATCGCCAAAACTCTGCGCACCGGTAATCCAGTCAGTTATAGCACCGGAAAAATCCTTCGCCAGCTGATTGCTGGTCTGCTGAATCTTGCTAATGGTATTGATTTTTTGCTGTTGCTCATCGTATTTCTGATTGATTGCAGTCAGCACTTCCAATTTCATTTCATCATTCACCCAAGGATTAGTGTTCACAGAAGCAGTCGCATTTTCTTTCCACTTATCATTACCCATGGTCATCTGCCCAACAGTATCAGAGGCATTGTAACTAGCCTGCCAAGCAATCTGCTTGTTATCATAGCCTATTTGAGCCGAAGCAGCATTATTGGCGGCAGTCTGATTGATATTATCAATCGTATATTGATGCGTTTCTTTAAGTAAAGCCAGCTTCTCATTGAGCATGTCAATTTCTTTTTGAGCATCGCCTTTCAGCATTGCCTCCCGCAAAGCACTCTCTGCAGAAAAACTTTGTTCTTTGTAGGCAAGTTCTTCTTTAGCAATGTCCTGCTTTTTATTGAACTCAATTTCCGCAAGCTCTATGCTCAACTTTTGTGCATCAGAGCCATATTGCTTTGCAATAGCGTTCTGAGCTTCAAACAAATCTTTTTCCTTTTTTAATTTTAAGCGTACATACTCATTTTCTATTTTGAGCCTTTCTTGCTTAATCTTATTTTCTTCCTGCGCAGCTTTCAGCGCAATGTTCTCGTTTCGGCCACTGGCACCTGTTCGAGACACATTGGTATCTCTACTCGGAATAATAAGATCTCTTTTTTTCGGTGTAGGCCTAGGCTGTTTTGCAGGCTTTTCGGATGCAGAATCATCACCATAGCTGCCACCAGCACCACCATGACCATCATCAGCTGAACTTTCTGTAGCCGTTGCTCTTTGCTTTGCTGCAAAAACTTTATCAAACCAAGCTATAGCCTTTCTGGCAAAACCTTCCACAGCATCCATAGCATCGCCAAGCATATCGGCAAAATCGTTAAACCAATTATTATGGTCTCCGGTAATATCTGCCCACATATCACCTATCGTATCAAGAATCCACCGTACAACGCCCAGAATAGCTTCTGTAACAGCAGTACCGATGATAACAACAGTATCAAGAATGCCCTGCACAGCTGCCTTTACCGCATTAGCCAAATCATCCCAATAGGTGATTATCAGCGCAATAGCAGCGCCGATTGCAGCACCAGCAGCCACAATACCGGCAGAAAGTCCCAGCACCGCGCCTATCGTCGCCACAGCTGCAACCGATACAACAACAAGCGCTGCAGCAAATGCACCCATTGCAGCTATAACAGGAGCAGGCACACACTCTTTTATAACGTCCCGCAAGCTCCTGCCCTGCTCTGTAGCCGTCTGCATCTTCTGCTGGAACTCTCCCAGCCTGTCAGATACATCCTTCAAGATGCCCTTGATGTTAAAGGCTTCCGTCAGATATTTGCCTACAGCAGCGGAAGTGTTGCCGGCAGTTTCTTCGATGTTTGCCAGAAGCCCGGCAACCTCGTCCGAAGTTTTGGCCATCATTCCACCGAACTGATCGTTCATGCCTGCGATAATGGTCTGCACAGCTGCTTTAGAATCAATAGCGCCTTTAGAGCAAAGGTCCTTCATCTCAGCTACTGTTTTACCTGCAGCCTGCGCCAGCATATCCCATGCCGAAATGCCTGCGCTGGTAAGCTGCATCATGTCCTGAGCATTGAGCTTGCCGCTAGTCTGCATCTGCCCTAAAGCATATGCAAGGCGGCTCACACCCTCCGTGCCTAAGCCTAAACCGCTGGCGGCATCGCCCAAATTGGTAAGCATAGGGATAATTTCTTCAGCTTTAAAGCCGAACGCCATAAGCTGTTGCCCTGCGCTTACCACACCGGGCACATCAAACGGAGTTTCTGCAGCAAACTGCTGTAAATCCCTCAGCATCTGCGTACCTGCCTCAGCAGATTTCAGCATGGTCTGGAAGGCTATCTCATACTGACGCATCTGTGCTGCAGCCTGTACAGACGCTATGCCCATATTAAGGATACTGCCCGCCATACTAGTGAAGACACCGCCCAGCTGCACGGCAGCAATAGCGCTAAGCGCTCCGGTCATCTTGTTGCATTTATCAGCAAAGCCTTTTATTCCGCTGGTTGCCTTTTTGGACTGCTTACTGACAGTTTCCAGATCATCACCTACACGCCGGACATTCTTGCTGTCGATGCTGTCCAGGCTCTTGCGCATTGACTTCACGTCGGAATTCAGCTGCTGAAACATTTTGGCAATATCGGTAAGAATAGCGGTCGATTTGCTCATTTTTGCGGACATTCTGTCGGTAGCTTCACCGGTAGCTTCTACTGCTACTGCAGTTCTGCTAAAACCTTGCTCAGCCTGTTTGCTATCCGCTGTAATCTTGACGGATATTGTTTTATTTGCCATTGCCTGCCTCCTTCCTCTGACGGTCAAAGTCAGCATAGAAGCGTTCCCGCTCCCTTGCCCGCTCTTCTTTGGTCTTCTGCTTCAAGAACGGCCGCATCAGTGTACCTGCTTTGGCAGGCTTGCGGAGATGCGGAGAAACTATGTTGGCTACCCAGTAGGCCGTTTCCCACCGCTTTGCCATTCTTATTTCATTACATGCATCGACCATATCGTTAAACTCAAACACTGAAAGCCTGTCCAGCTCCCAAGGTTTGAGCCTTAATTCACCAAAAGCAAGGGTTTTAGCTGCATTGTACCATGTCCGCATAGATACGCAGCCACCACCCTCGCTAATTAGTTTTTTTCGTATTCAATATCAGCCTTCTGCTCATCGGTCAGTTCGTCCGGGAACAGCTGATAATAAGCGCCCACGCCTAAAATGCCGCTGGCAGCCACAGCCTTCACTACAGGAAGCTGAATATCGGCAATGCTGTAACCGTTTTCCATGGCCTCGTCAATCTTTTCAGCATAATACTGTTCAGTCTTATTGCCGTTCTGGCTCATACCTACGCTCAGCAGTACCAGCAGATTCTTCAGGCTCAGCTTGTCAGCGTCCTGCAGCACCTCGCCAATCGGACATTTCAACATGTCCTCTACGCGGCGCAGACGTCCGATGTTAAACCAAATCTGCTGACCTTCACCAAATGCTTTAATATCAATCTTTTTCATTCGTTATCCTCCATATAAGAAAAGGCCAGCTTTACGCCAGCCTTTTTTGTGTTTGCCTTAACCCTTGCTCTGTTCGCTGAGAGGTCCGTCACCGCTGATGGTACCTTTAAGAGTAGCAACATCATCATGCGGAGTGCTCAAAGAGCATTCAGTAATAGAACCCCAACCGGTAACAAAGCTCTTGTCCGGATATTCAAATTTAACATGCACCTGTTTGCCTGCCAAAAAAGCGGCTTCCAAGAATTTTGCACCGGTATCACCCGCGAGGTAAACAGTCTCCAAATCGATGGACCAGCTACGCAGACCGGGCAGGGTGGATTTCCAGCCGCCGGAAGTCTTATGGGAAGCATCAATCTCATCAGCCTCGCGGTTCAAGTCACCGCTGCGCTGGCCACCAAGCAGAGTCCATGTAGGCGCTGCTTCGGTAGTGCCGGTATCAAGGTAAATTAAATAATCCTTGCCCACAGTCGCAGTGCTAGTCGCATCGGTGCGGGTTGGAAAAGTATATTCACTCATATTTGTTCCTCCTAACAATCAAAATAAACTTCATAGGTAATCAGCGCCATGCCTGCGTCAGCCTTACCCTGAGCCACGCCAAAAATGATTTCTTTCACCTGGCTGCCAATACACCAGCCGCCTAAATCGTGGTACTTCGTCAGTAAGGCATCAAGCTTATCTGCCAAGGCATCAACGCCTTCAATACTTGCCGTATCCAGCAGGTAAATACTATATGTCAGCACACCCTTACGCCCGTTTTTAGTCATCTCCAGATATGTGATACGGTCACAGCTCACAGTGCCTTCCAGCTTATTGCCACGGCTAGCACCGGTAACTAGACTTCTCCAATGGACTTCCGGTATCTGGTCCTGCAAAAGTCCCATTAGTACATCTGTGATTTCAGTACGTCTGCTCATGAGCGATACAGGGAAATTGTGCTGCGTCCCCCGCCTCCAGCAGCGCCAAAATCAGCCGCCGTGATGGTTTCCATCAGGCGCTGCATCTCAGCCTTGTACAGCTTTAATTTCTGGGCATACACGTCGCTATTTTCTACACCGCCCGCGCCGTTGAACACGGTCGTCGGATCAGTGCCGGCCTGCATCAGGCAGCGATTATAGCACGCGCTTACAACACCCAGACGCTTAACAATGGCTTTTACAGGCACCGAAATTTCGCTAACGCCCAGCTTTTGGGCCAGATGCTCAATCGTATCGTTGCCCATCGCAATGTCATCATCGGTGCATTGCAAAATCTCGTCCTGTATATCACTTACTGTAATATAAAACATCATAATCCTCCGAGCAGATTATCAAGAGCAGCCTCGAATCTGCTTGTTATCGTTGGCAGCATTTTATCAGCCGCTCTGTACAAAAACGGATCTGCTTTAATACCAGGATGCTGTACACGCCTGCTGAAAACAAATTTTTTGTTCACAGCAAAGCGCAGCACCTTTTTGAAGCGCGGCACAATCAGATGCGGTTTAGTACCTTCGTGCTGATACACAGCGATGCTATTGGTAAGCATGACAGTGCCCTGATTGTCTTTAACCAGGCTCATAATGCTTTTCTCCGTCAAGCCGCTTCTGGTAATAAACCGGTGATTGTCCCTAGCCTCTTCCTGGATATCACGCACAGCCATTTTCACCTGCCTGCGTACCATTTCACGCGTTTGGTCCGGTGCTGCTTCAAATGCTTTGACCAGTTTGTCAAAGTCACAGTTAAGCTTCAGGTTCATCTTTCACGGACTCTTCCTGTGCAGGCTCTTTCTTCACGGGCTCTTCACTGGCCTTGTCGGCACGCTTTTTCGGTGCTTTGCACTCTTTATAGCCGCTGCCTTTGAACGCTGCAATCTGAACATCATTCTTCAGCTCTAAAGTTTCTTTGCCGTTAGTTAACCACATAAAGCTGTCCCTCCTTATTCGTGAATGTGTTTGTAAATTGCCGCTGCTTTGTTGGCCAGGATGAATGCATCATAGTAAATGCGGCCTTCAACCAATGCACCATTGATGCCAGGCGGGTTATCGTGAATCTTGTACTCCGCAAGTTTGATGGGCGCACAGCATGCAACTGGATGGGTGATAATAAAATCAGTGTTGGTAGGCATGTAAGAGCTGGGTACGACAATAATTGCCACGCCATCCACCATGCCGACCTGACCTTTAACAAGCATGTCCTGCGCAATGTCGGACGCCTTCACGAAGGTAGAATCCAATTTGATGGCCTTATAAAATGCAGGGGTAACATATGCAATGCGGCCTCCCAGCGGTGCTTTTGCATCGGTCAGCGCAACTTGACCATCAAGCAATGCGGAATATGCATTTTTCTCGGTGATGGCCGCAGCGGTAGAGGTTGTACCTGCACCTGCAGCAATCTTGCTCAGGCGGTAAATGTCAATCTCAGGAATAACCTGCTCATCAATCTGACGAGCCAATGCCTTGCCTGCTTCTTTCAGCATCAGCTGGTCGGTTAAATTGCCTTTGTCAATGGTGAAGGTAAATGCACGGTCACGGGTAAGCGTCAGCTCCTGCAAGCTGTCCTCCAGCTCTTTCGGAGTGCCATAACGGTTCGCACCGGAACGAGTGTAATCCCCCAGCGCAGTGGTCGGGACGGAATAAACCTTTACGGTCTTTACGCCCTCGAAGCTGTAGTCATTGTTTACTGCTGGCGTAGTCACTGCGCCTAGCTTAAATTTTTCGTCAATCTTGGTAGAATACTTTTCCGCTAAATTGATAGCCATAATAAAATATCCTCTCTTTCTTAATTAAGCGCCAAAGCCGCTAAGGAACGGATCATCAGAGCCGCCGCCACCGCCATTGCTGCCACCACCGCCTGCACCGTTGGCCTTAACTGCCCAGCTGTTCTCCTTCAGCCAGCCGTTAACGCCGTCTTCCAGGCTGATTTCTTTACCATCAGTACCGGTATAGGCAAGGCTTTCATCGTCTTTGACAACGATGCTGCCTTCCAGCAGCTTGGCCATGTTCTGCGGGCTCGCAGCATTGCCCTTGGTCAGCAGTTCAACAGCCTTAGCCATCTTCATGCCGTCAAGACGCTTGGTCTTTTCGGCTTTGGCGGTCTCGGTCATCTCAGCCAGCTGCTTAGTGACCTTGCCAACCTGCGCGGTTAAGTCGGTAATCTGCTTTGCGACCTCATCAGGCTTTTTGCCGCCCTGGGCAAATTGGTCTAATGTAGTCTTAAGTCCCTTGGCTTTGTCTACCACATCGTCACCATCTGCCAAACCAACAGCCTCTAAGATGCTTTTCAGCTTTGTCGCGCTCTGCTCTCCTGCCGTGCGGTGCTTCTTAGCCTCGTTATTGAGAGTGTTAATTTCGCCCTTGATAGCAGCGATGAGGTCAGCACCGTTCTCAACTTTTTCCAGTGCTTCGTAAACCTGTTTCATTTCCATTTTTCTGATACCTCCATATCATGGGCCTCCGCCCTATATTGTGCCCTCTCCTGGGCAATAAAAAAGCACGCTGTTACACGTGCTTAATTAACGATGTTAAATTAGTCTAACAAAAAAGCAGCTGTTCGGATTGCCCGAATAACTGCTTAATATCGATATCAATTTAAAGTCTAGCTGCAATAACTATCTAAACATAGAAAAAAACTATATCTTCAGCTATTTCCCTTAATGTCTTGCCATCAAACATAGGAGAATCTAATACTTCATCCGCAGATTTAAATGTTTCTAGCCTATTATCACACCAAACATTATACGTAGCTCGACTATTCTCAACAATAGGCTCTACGCCGCAATTTTTACCATGAAAAGAAAATTCAATATCACAAAACTCTAACGTTAAAGCTTTCTTTAGTTCATCTAAACGTTTCATAATATTTCTTGATTCTCCTTTCGTTCTTTATCGCTTAACTCATAAGGTATTTTACTTTTTAGCGAACCGTCTGAATTCCACTGGTATATATGCCCATGCTCCCCGTGTTCGCCAAACGGATGAGCTTTGGGCTTGCCGTGATTAGTTGTATGAATTTCTTTGTATTTTCTTCCCTTATCGTTATAAAAAGCCCTAGCTCTTACAACTCCATTGTCGAAAACATGATCAATAATAGCGTTCGGTTTGCTATCTCTCGGAAGGCTTCCATGTCCATCCCAAACTTCTGTTACTCTTATTATACCTTTATCAGGCATACTTTGCAAACAACTTTTATTCTCCCGCAGTCCAGCATAACCACGCATATACTTGCGCCAGTCTTCACCGTCTTTCCACGCCTTCAAGCCGTCGCGTCCCAGAACCTGCACCTTTCGTGATTCCGGGATGCTATTCAGCCATTTATCGCCAGCCGCACGCACTTGCCTGCGCTGCTGCTTCATGTCCACCTCGCCATAAATCACTTCTGCATAGCGACACAAACAATGAGGATGCACAGGAAGGGCAGGCGCTTTATCTTTTGGGAACACGCCAGCACCTAAGCCGAACATATCGGCTTTGGCATACATATCGCAGATGTCAAAAGCAGGATGACGGCTCGACAGCTTGAATTTCACGGCCACAACATCGTCATCATCCTGAACCTTTGCCCAGAAGCCGTCAGCCCATGCCCTCGCCATCTCCGTGCGCGTGATGCGTTCGGCAACATAGCGAGACTTCTCGTTGATAGCGACCTCGACAGCCCTCGCGAGCTGTTTTTCTTTGCCCTGCTGCACTTTGGCCAGCAAATCATTATAAGCCGCCTGCATAGCCTTATTCGGCGCCCCACGACGAGCCAGGCTATTGATATTGTCCAACGCCCTAAGCTGAGCACGGAGCGCCTCTGCGTCTCCTGCCGTAGCGCGTCGCACAGCCTGCATATAGCGAGCAATCTCTTGCCGGCGGATAATATCAACACCACCAGTATAATCGTTTTTCCCGTCTGCATAGCCATCGTACAACGCACGCGCTGCCTGCTGCCATGTTTTGTTATGGCGCATCTGCTCGCGCAATGTACCTATGATGCTTTCGCGCATCTTCTGCGATGCTCCGTGCAGCTTCTCGGATAGTTTCATGCCGCTTGCGTCCCACGCAGCGCTCAGCTGCTCGCCCATCAGCTTCGCCTGCGCCGCACTTAACACGCTCGGAACAATGCCATAAGCGTAAGCAGCTGCTTCTACAAGCGCAGGCTGCAGCTCCGGCAGTGTAAATAGCTTTCCATAATGCCGCTGTACTTTACCCAGTGCTACCTCAGCCTTCATGCCTTGCGCAAGTAACGCCTGAAAGTAAGCTACCGCTTTTTTGGCATCTTTGCGCCAGCTCTTATTCAGTTTCTTAATCAGCTGCGCCAGCCTGTCCGTCGTCGTCATTTTCATCACCGTCAATGTTGTTAGAGTCTATCTGCTCCTGTTCCAGATGCTCCTGATAAGCAGCCACAAGCTTATCAAAATCATCAGCCTTAAGCTCAGGAAGATAGCTGGTCAATACTCGCTTGAACACTTCCACGTTAAATTCATCACCAAAGTTTAAGCCTTTGGCAATTTCAGCGTTAGCGAGCTCCTGCTCGACCTCGCTGATTTTAAAGTCATTGGGATAATTAACTTTGTATTCCAGCTGCACGCCGGTCCAGGCGCTGAACAAACTTGCCAGCTTCTCTTCCGCTGCTTCCACGAGGTCCGCAAAATCGGATAGAATCTGATTGGTTGCTTCGTAGTCCCACGCCTTAGCCTGGCCGCTCTGCTGCTTGCTGGAGCCTGTTACGTTGACCACAACGGCCATGCGGTAAATCTCCTGCTGCAACGCAGTAATCTGCGCCGCCAGCACCGTTGCCGGGCCGTCAGGCGGAGCAATAAACGCAGGAGCATGGCTGCTCTCCGGAGGATATCCCAAAGCGTTATCGGTGCCGATGTTGATGCTATCCGGCTCGCTAGACGGATAACACAGCACGCTGAAGGTCTGGTTGACAAGGATGTCAGCCAACCAGCTGCACATATTGTAGATAGCAAGGTTCGTTTTAGCTACGCTGAGGAACTCACTAGGCGGGAAAGGATTGTGACTATTCCTCACTTTGCTAACCAGAGGAACAACCGGCACGCGCCCAAGATTCCAGGTTCCGCTGTGCTTGCCTTTACTGTCGATAAGCTCCCAGCCTTCTGCCGTCAGCGTTCGTGTCGCCATCGTCTGTTCCTGGTATGCATCAGGCTCTACAAAGACAAACTTTGTGATACGCCCCAGCTTATCCTGACAGATTTCCTTTACAGCATTAAGATTAACCACAAAAGCATAAGGCAGGTTATTGCGGTCCGCTTCCAGGTCTGCCACGCGCATATCTTCGGTATCGCCCTGTGCCTTATCCATGACGATATAAGCAACGCCCTGCAGCTTCGCACTGCAGGCAGCCTGCTTCATAAGGTTCTGGATGCTGGTGCCCAAGAAGTCAACGTCCTTGCTGAAGGTTTCCCACAGTTCCGAGCCTGCACCGCTCCAGTCACGCACAGCCAACGTTTTGAAGATTGGTGCCACATGAGCATTAACGCAGGGTGCAAGATAATTAAGATAGTACGCCAGCTCACGCCTCATACTATATTTAGCATCGGCCTCGCGAGGATGCTTGGTTAAATAGCTGCCATCGAGAAAGCCTCCGCAGCCTTCGTAACCATCTTCCAGCATCTTATATAATCCATGTTTATCATTACGCATAAATCTCACCTCTCTCAATAATTGACGCGCATAGGTTTAGGCCTTGCCACCTCCACAATGTCCTCGCACACGCCGGTTAAAGCATCCGGAGCATCATCGTGTGTGTTCTTGCCTTCCTTCTGATACTTGCTCAGTGCTGCATAAAACTCCGGCCAGCGGTTCTTCCAATCGCTTGGGAAATAAATATGCTCCATACACCACGTAGCATTAGACAAGATTCTTGCAGCCTTGTTCTTATGCTGCGTAAAGGTTTCAATGGTTGTATGGTTGCTATGCAGCAGCTTCTTCACGTTCCTGGCAAATCCACGCCCGCCATTGTTGCTTTCGAAGCGTGCCACATTCGTGCTGTTGCGTTCCAGCGCCTTCGCCGTTGCCGGTTCAGTAACTTCCATCGGCGCCTTTGTGTATAAAACATCAAGCACATACGCTTCATCCGCGAATGTACGTCCATAGATAATGCAGCAAAGGTAGTCGTTACCGGTATCAGCTGTATCCGTGTAAGCACGAATCTGCTTGAAGGAAGGTAGCGTACCGTCGTAGGTCTTGAAGCTGCTGTACAGCCTGCCCTTGATGTCTATCGGCTCCTGCTGGTAGTTGGCGCTCCATATATCAAGCCCCATGAGCTGCTTCTTTTCCATGCAGCTCTCAGCGTCCAGCACGCCCTCACACAGCATGCTGCCGTCATCCTGTACGGCCTTCATGTTGATGTGTATGATTTTGTCTTTAGGATAGTATTCCAGCACCTTGCCTGCTAAATCATCACTTGCCCAGCGCGTCATTATGACGATGATTTTATAATCGCCTTCGCCACGCGACAGCATAGTATTGGTGAACCAGTCCCAATGCTTTTCCTTGACATTTTCGTTGCAGGCTTCTTCCGCATTTTTGATTAAATCGTCTATGATCATCAGCCTGCAGCCGAAGCCTGTTGCCGTTCCAGTTGGCGATGTAGCAAGATAGCTCGTCTGCCGTCCTTCAAGGCTCCACAGGTTCATAGCACCGTCACCACGCTTAATTTTGGTGGTTGGGAATACGTCGCTATAGACCGGCTTATAAATATCCGCCTTAGCCTCGCTGATGCTGTCACGCACGTTCTTGCTGAAGCGCGTTGACAAGGTTTCGTTGTACGAGCCAATCATCACCTGCAAGGTGTTGTCCCTGCCCAGCGCCCATTCCACGAAGTTGCTGGCCGTATAGCTCTTGCCATGACGTGGTGGCATATTCAGCACAAGTATTTTCTTGTCGGAAGTCAGGAACCATTGCAAGGTATCACACAGCTCCTGCAGGTACTTGCGGTCGCTCCGATAGAAGTCTGGGTTCTTCAGCTGGGCGTAAAAAAAGAACCTGCGTCTTGCAAGTTCTATCTTCGCTCCCAGCGCGATCAGCTGCTTATCCATCCATACCAGCCAGCTTTTTCAGTTCTGCGTCCGTCAGCCCTGCAAACGGATTAGCGAGCTCACCGGAGATTTCCACGTTTTCCTTAGGCTTAAGGCCTACGGTGTCGCGATAAATTTCAAACGCCTTAATGTTACCGCGTCTGGCCTTAAGCTTCAGCGCGTCCAGCATCTCCTTGCGCTCATCGTCGGTCGTGAAGTCGGCATCCAGCTCGCGGAACGACTTCAAGCGGCGGCGTGCTTCGCCTGATGCTTTGCCGCCTTTTCTGCCTTGTTCTCGGGCTTCACTCGAGCTTAATCGTTTCAAGTTAGCCAGTTGTTTCTTTGTAGGCATTCATCTCACACCACCTTAATCCCACATCATCAATAATATCCCAAAATTCTTCCACATCATGCGGCACAATATAGAAGCCTGTTTCGTCCTTTTCAAAATCAATCCCCACATGATGCAGCTCATGCCTTAATAATGTTTCTAGCTGCTTTTCACTAAAGCCAACTACATTCGGCTCATAGACCACAATAAAAAAATCATAGGGACAGCACCAGCTGTAGCGGTCGCTCAC